>Ga0049081_10000334_pt1 | contig 18153 bp, 19 predicted proteins | sample GreLakmeER78MSRF_FD_66717 | JGI IMG/M metagenome (GOLD analysis project Ga0049081, IMG submission 66717) | Freshwater lentic microbial communities from great Laurentian Lakes, MI, USA - Great Lakes metaG ER78MSRF | ecosystem: Environmental > Aquatic > Freshwater > Lake | place: Great Lakes...
AAAACAGTTTGTGCATTCCCATTGGATGTAAACACTACAAGTGACATCAGAGATAATACAATTAATCGTAAAATATTTTTCATAGTTAAAACTTTAAGTAATATTGCAAATGTAAAAAAAAAAAAACGGAAAAACACTTAATGTTAAATTTACACGAATTTTATATAAAAAGCTCATGAATAATATGTTAACAAATAAAATCGCCTTGGTTTGTGGTAGCACACAAGGTATCGGGAAGGCAACCGCTTTAAAACTTGCAGAGATGGGAGCAACAATCGTTTTACTCGCTAGAAATGAACAAAAACTGAAAGATGTATTATTGGAATTACCAACAGAAAGCAATCAAAAACACCACTATATTGTGGCGGATTTTTCAAATCCAGATTCATTAAACGCTACGATTAACGAATTTATCAAGCAAGGAATTACAATAAATATTTTAGTGAATAATACCGGTGGGCCAAAAGGCGGGCCAATTAAAGATGCCGACACACAAGAATTTATTGACACCTTTAATCAACATTTGATTTGCAATCATATTCTTGTTCAGGCAATTTATCCCGGAATGATTGAATCTGGTTATGGACGAATTATCAATGTTATTTCAACTTCAGTAAAACAACCTTTGCCAAACCTTGGGGTTTCAAACACCATTCGAGGAGCTGTTGCCAGTTGGAGTAAAACATTGGCCAATGAGCTTGGTGAATATGGAATTACGGTCAATAATGTTTTACCTGGCGCAACTAACACGATTCGTTTACAAGGTATAGCAGAAGCAAAATCAGTTAAGACAGGAGAAAGTGTATCCGAGGTTTTTGAGGAAATGGCTTCAGAATCGCCCATGAAACGCATCGCACAACCAGAAGAAATTGCGGCAGCGATTGCATTTCTTGCATCACCAGATGCATCTTATATAAATGGAATCAACTTGCCCGTAGATGGAGGCAGAACAAAATCGCTGTAAAGCAATATTATTCAATCAGGAATGACGCATTGATAAAAAATTTTAATCTAAATTATTATTTTTTAACATTTTAGAAACAAAAGTCATTATTTTATTTAACTTAGCTTGGATTTAGAATACAACTAACTATAAATAAACCAGAGACATGGCAACTGTTTTTGAAACCAGATTGATTGGAAATATCGGGAAAGATGCAATCGTGAAAACGATGGAAAGAAATGTACTAGCAATTAATTTCCCTGTTGCACATAATAAAAATTGGAAAGACAAACGAAGCGGTCAAACAAAAACAAAAACCACCTGGGTTAACTGTACTATTTGGAAACGCGAAGGAAGTAACATTCGAATAGTAGATTTTCTGAAAAGAGGAACCATGGTTGAACTAATTGGATCACCTTTTGCCAAAGCATACCAACAAGAAGACGGCGAAATCCGAACAGAAATCCGATTAAATGTTTCCAAAACAAACATACTACGTCCCGTAACGCGAGATGGTGATTATTCTCCAGAAGATTTAGTTGATAGTGAGTCGGACGAAGATGACTCTTTCGATACATCCATCGATGATTTCACGTTGGACGAATCGGAGTTTTAAGCGATTTTCCCCCAATTGGGTTTTGACTTTACAATTTTTGAAATTTCATTTCTGATTGGTAGATTAGACGGAATATTTAAGGAAGGATCAGACTCTACTAATTTTATGGCAATTTCTCTGGCCAACACCACCAATTGACTATCCTTACTAATATCCGCAATTTTAAGATCCAATACACCACTTTGTTGCGTTCCCATTAAATCACCCGGCCCACGTATTTTTAAATCCACCTCAGCAATTTCAAAACCATCGTTGGTGCCTTCCATTGTTTCCATGCGCAACTTAGCCTCCTTAGAAAGTTTATTTCCTGTGAGTAAAATACAATAGGATTTTTCAGCTCCGCGACCTACCCTGCCGCGTAATTGATGTAATTGAGAAAGGCCAAAACGCTCCGCACTTTCAATAATCATTACAGACGCATTAGGCACGTTTACACCCACTTCAATTACGGTTGTTGCCACCATGATTTGAGTTTCACCTTTTATGAATCGTTGCATCTCAAAATCTTTGTCCTCGGGTTTCATTTGTCCATGTACCATACTCACCTGATACTGAGGAAGAGGAAATGATCGAGTAATTGACTCATATCCATCGATTAAATTAGCAAAGTCCAATTTTTCAGACTCTTTAATTAACGGATAAACCACATAAATTTGCCTTCCCAACTTAATTTGTTCGCGCATAAATTCAAACAAACGTAATCGATGACTTTCAAATCGGTGAGTGGTTGAAATAGGTTTACGGCCAGGGGGAAGTTCATCTATAACAGATACATCCAAATCGCCATAAAATGTCATGGCTAATGTGCGTGGAATTGGAGTTGCCGTCATAATTAACACGTGAGGTGGCACTGTGTTTTTGCGCCACATTTTTGCCCGCTGAGCCACACCAAAACGATGTTGCTCATCGATAATTACAACGCCCAAATTCTGAAACTGAACTACATTTTCTAATAATGCATGCGTTCCAATGAGCAAATGAATTTCTCCATTCTCAAGTCCTTCATGAATTTGATTTCGTTTGCTTTTTTTCGTAGAACCGGTTAGTAAACTGACATTAACGGGCAATTTTTCTACTAGATTACTTATGGTTTCATAATGTTGTGTTGCTAAAATTTCAGTAGGCGCCATTAGCGCAGCTTGAAAGTTATTTCCAATTGCGATTAATGCAGTTAGCAAAGCAACCAGGGTTTTTCCACTCCCCACATCCCCTTGTAACAAGCGATTCATGTGTTTCCCCAACAGAAAATCCTTTCTAATTTCTTTCAGTACTTTTTTCTGAGCTCCAGTAAGCTGAAAAGGCAAGTGATTGGTGTAGAATTCATTAAACACATGGCCAACTTCTGGAAAAACAAACCCTCTTTCTTTTTTTGCCGCGACCTGCTTGCGAATTTGCATTTCAAGTTGCAAATAAAAAAGTTCGTCAAACTTAAGTCTATATCTTGCATGTGCTACTTCGTTTTCCGTTGCTGGAGCATGAATGTGCAGTAATGCTTGCACCAAAGAGACACAATGAAGTTGATTCACAATTTCGAGGGACAGAATTTCATTGCATTGTGTTGGAACGAGTTGCAATAATGACTGCATGATTTTCTCGATTCCCTTTGATCCTAAGCCATTGGCAGTTAATTTTTCAGTGGTGGAATACACCGGCTGAAAGCCACTACTTAATGCTTCTGTGTTCCAAGGAGTAATTTCAGGATGAGCAATTGTCCAATGATTATTATAAATTTTAGGTTTCCCGAAAATTTGATAGCTCGCTCCCACTTTCAATGTGTCTTTTATCCAGCTAGCCCCTTGAAACCAAATCAATTCAAGTTTTCCTGTTTCATCTTCTACTAGTGCAGAAAGATTTTTCACTCTCCCCCTACCTCCCTCTGAAATTCTAGTAATAGTTCCCTTGAATTGTGCTGAGTTTTCCAGGTAAGGAACATCTTTTATTAGACAATACGTGGATCGATTGATATAACGAAAAGGAAAATGATACAATAAATCTTTGTATGAATAGATGTTCAATTCTTTTTTTAGGAGTTCGGCTCGTTGTGGACCAACGCCCTTTAAAAATTCAACTGGGGTTTGAAAAAAGTCGTTCATACAGGCACTTTGCCATTAACAGATTTAATCTGAGTTTCTTCTTGGACGTTCTCTTCTTGAATCAGCGCTACGCTTCTTTTTTTTAGGTTTATCTTCCGATTTTTTATCTTCTTTTACCTTCTTTTTCTCTAATTCTATTTTGAAATCAAAATCAACAATATTTCCTTCTTTTGAATCGGCTTTCATGCCAAAAGTAGTTCTGTTGATAGATGCTTTTCCAATAAACTGAGGTATATTAACCCCGTCTTTAACGCTCGACCCCACGTATTTGAGTTGAACCTTTAATGGTTTTGTTTCACCGAGCATTGTAAACTCGCCATCCAATTCATAGTAATCATTTACGGCACTCAATTTCTTAGATTTATACTTCATAGAAGGGTACTTCCCAACATTAAAATAAGCTTTTTCCATCAATGACTCATCGCGCAACTCATTATTTGTAGTCAGCATTTTTATTGGTATGGTAACAGAAAAAATGGAAGATCCTGTTTTCTCATCAATCTTTATGGATCCTGTAAACTCTTGAATTTTCCCTTCAGTAATTCCTCCTTTTGGACCAAGACTAAAATTAATTACAGAAGTAGAAGAGATGATTTCGTATTCCCCCGCCAATTCGTCCAGAGAAAGCCCTTTCACCAAGAATGGGTCTTTTTTACTTTTGGATTTACTCGCAGACTTCACATTTTCTGTTGCCTGAATCCCGTTTTCAGGGGATTGGTTCGTTTCTCCGGCTTTTGGCCCAAAATAGATGCCAATACCGATTAATGAAGGATAGATGAGCTGAGTGAGTTTGAAGTCATGATAAACTGTCAATGCAATAGCAGAACCAATCAAATAACTGAGATATGGTTCAATTCCACCTAAATCTGCTTTTTGAGAACCCAATATAATAATGATAATGGAAAACACAAGGTGAAGAATATACCCCACCATTGAAAATGCTATTGGGTTAGTTTTAGATTGAGATAAGATATACAAAAACCAAATTCCGGCAAATCCACTCATTAAACCAAACATGTTTTTACCTATTGATATGTCAATAATGTCAACACCAGAAAAACTGGCTAGAAAAGGGATTAAAGACAAAATCAAGAGGGTAAACCCGCTATTAGATGATTGGTCTTCCCGGTAAAAGCTACTCGCAATATAACCTATTGCAATAAGAAATATTCCGAAGTAAGAAGCAAGGAAAAAACCTATAAAAAGAGCTATACTCAGAATGAATAATTGGGATAACTGTTGAAAAGATGCCCGGGTTTCGAACCCAATAAATTGAGAAAAAACATTAGAGAGCAGTTCTGAGGAAACAAAAATCAGGGTTCCAATAATTGGAAGAATCCAACATGAAGCTGAATAAAGCGAAAATTCAAAGTCATACATGGAGAAATTCGAGGAGCCAACTGCGAGAAGCATAAATGTGGAAAGCGCAGTTCCATAAACTCCAAATTTAATATTTCTCAAAACTTCAATTCGAGACAACAAAAAAGAAAAAATCAAAAAAGAAAAAATCATGATTTGTAACAAGCCAGTTCGGGGGTCTGTTTTTAATTCACTCGAAATTAATGAAGCAGTTGCACCAGCTAAAAGCAAACTAAAAAAACTCAAAAAAGTATCTCTTCCCGTCAAAAAGGAAAAGAAGGCAAGAATTGCTACAATGGAGAAGACGATGAGTGCAAAATCTACTGACAAAATGGATAACTAAAAAATTTAAAATCAAATACAAATAAAAGCAACTTTTTTGTAAAAATTGGTCGAAATAAGAAAAAAATAGGACATTCATAACATTTTACTTTTGAAAACCTTCTGATTAGTGCTAAAATTCGTTGAAATAAATTAATACTTTCGTTGAATGAGTTCTGAGATAGAAAAATATAGTAAACGAGGTTTACGCACAAGTTATATTTCAACGGTGGTTGGTATTTCCTTGGTGTTATTTCTGATTGGTCTAATATTGGGGGGTGTTTTGGGCATAACAGATTTTCAACGACAAGCGAAGGAGAACCTGTTTGGAGATATCTTTTTTCAGGAAAGAATGAATGAATCTGATATCAAACAAATTGAAATCGAACTTAAAAAATGGCCCGAATTTAAAGTGGTAAAATATATGTCTCCCGATGCTGCAATTGCTGTTTTTTATGAAAATCAAGGCGAAAAAAAAGAATTAGATGAAATTTTTGAAGGAGAAAACCCATTGCCGCCAAGCATAACATTTAATCCGAGAGAAGAATTTGCCACGAAAGAGGGGATGAGAAAAATTAAGAACAAATTATTAAAAGCATTTCCAAATCAACTGATTGAAGTTAGTTACAATGAGGCCAATATTGAAAGCATCAATCTCGGGTTCAAACAATTCGTTTTTTTGGTTTTATCAATTGCTACAATCCTTATTGCTATTGCTATTGCCATGATAAACAACACCATTCGTTTGGCTCTCTATTCCAGGCGATTTACAATAAAAACGATGCAATTGGTTGGGGCAAAGGCTAATTTTATTCGTAAACCTTTTATGATACAAGCAATTTTACAAGGTTTTGTGTCCGCTATACTTGGAATGGCCTTATTGGTAACCATGTTCTATTCAATTCAAAATTATTTTGATGAATTAGCAATCACCTATTCTGCTACATTATTTGTAATTTTGGGTGGAAGTTTAATTTTTTTAGGCGTTTTTATAACCTTTATTTCAACCTGGTTAGCGTTAAATAAATACCTAAAAATGAAAATAGACGATTTATATTAAACACATATTTATGAAATTCAATCATTTCGGTTTTCAAAAAGAAAATTATCGCTTGTTATTAATTGGTATTGCCATCAATGTTGTTGGATTTATTTTAATGATCGGTGGTGGAACAGATAATCCCAATAATTTTAATGCGGACGAACTTTTTAGCCCTATTCGTATAACTGTTTCTCCCATGCTCATAATTGCAGGATACATTGTAATTCTCTACGCAATTATGAAAAAACCAGTTAAATCTGACGAGGATTCCATTTCTGACACGAAAAAATAACCATGAATTTCTTAGAGGCTGTTTTTCTAGCCATTGTGGAGGGATTAACTGAATTTTTACCCGTTTCCTCAACTGCACACATGATTTTTATGAGTTCCTATTTCGGGATTCAAGAAGACGAATTTGTTAAGATGTTTCAGGTATCCATTCAGTTTGGTGCTATTTTGGCGGTTGTTGTGCTGTATTGGAAAAAATTCTTTCAACAAACCTCTCTCAATTTTTATGTGAAATTAGGCATCGCTGTAATTCCCGCCTTGGTGTTAGGTAAATTGTTTGACGATAAAATTGAAGCAGTTTTAGAAAAGCCCGTTCCTATTGCAATTGCATTGATTGTGGGTGGAGTTATCTTATTGTTTATAGATCGATTATTCAATAATCAAACCATTGACGATGAAAAGCAAATAAGCACTAAAAGCGGATTAATTATCGGTTTTTGGCAATGTTTGGCTATGATGCCAGGAACAAGCAGAGCTGCAGCCTCTATAATTGGTGGAATGCAACAGCGATTAACAATGCGGATGGCCGCCGAATTTAGTTTTTTCTTAGCCGTTCCAACCATGCTAGCAGTTACCCTATATTCAGTTTTCTTAAAAGATTGGAATTATCAAGGAGTAGAACAAAAAGGATTTGAAATGATTTTGAAGGGAGACAACCTGCTTTTGTTTGTTTTAGGCAATCTCATTGCTTTTGTTGTGGCGGTAATTGCGATCAAATTCTTTATTGGAATACTAAAAAAATACGGCTTTCGCATGTGGGGCTGGTATCGAATTGTTTTAGGAATTACTTTTCTTATCTATTTTACAGCATTTAAGTAAGATGACAGATTATCAAGCCGGAAAAACGGTGGTGGTGGATAAACCATTCGGCTGGACCTCTTTCGATGTTGTGAATAAAATTCGGTGGAACCTCAAACAAAAATTAGGTGTTAAAAACATTAAGGTAGGTCATGCTGGAACTCTCGACCCTTTAGCTACTGGGTTATTGATATTATGTATTGGCAAGGACACCAAAAAAATTGACCAATATATGCCCGGTCTTAAAACATATACTGGAACAATTCTACTTGGAAAAACAACTCCTTCTTATGATCTGGAAACGGAATTCGATGAAGTGTTTGAAACTAAGCACATTGATTCAGATTCATTGAATAAGACCAAATTAGCTTTGACCGGTGTCATACACCAAAAACCACCTGTATTTTCAGCCAAACAAATTGACGGTAAAAGAGCCTATGAGTTTGCTCGCGCAGGGAAAGAAATTGAAATGAAAACAGTGGAGGTTGAAATACATCAATTTAGTATAGATGATAGCCGTTTTCCTGAAATTGATTTCGAGATTACTTGCTCCAAAGGAACATACATTCGAAGTATTGCTTATGATTTTGGAAAACTATTAAATTCAGGAGGCACTTTAATTGCCTTAAGGAGAATTAAATCCGGTGATTTTTCGATTGAAAATGCGCTTTCGCCAGAAGAAATAATTCATCGAATACAAGCAGAAATAGCGTTGTAATCGTTGATTAAATTACAATTATAGGTTCCGTCGTGCCTTGATGAAACGAGGAACGTAATAACTGTTTTTATTCAACACCTCCATTTTAACACTTTTGCCGGCTGCATGAATAAATTCAACTTTTCCATTCGCTACTGCTGTAACCATTCCAACGTGACCAATTGAAGTGCTATTGACGTTTCTTCCTTTGAAATACAATAAATCCCCAGGCTGTAATTCATTTAGTGTAACATCCATTCCAAACAAAGACTGAGCTCCCGCAGTGCGCGCCAAGGAGAAACCAAATTCTTTGAAAACATATTGAATAAAGCCTGAACAATCAAAACCAGCAGGAGATGCTCCACCATAAACATAAGGAACTCCCAAAAAAGTCTTCGCAAAATTGATTATTTCATCCGCATTAGAATTTGGAGTGGTCCCTGACTTTACATTTGTTGATTGAGCTTCGAACCGGAATGTAAAGAACACGAGCGCAATTGTAACCAATAATTTCATTTTTTTCATCTCTGCAAAAGTAACCCCTTCTTCCTTTAGTAAAACATAAAAAATCCTAAAATGCTGTAATTTTTTTATGCGCGCATAGTATTTTTTTTCTTAACTTAGCTTATAAATAAGAAATTATGGAAAATCAAGCAATAAAAGGTGGTGAATTTATTATTAGAGATGTTCATTTTTCTGAGGTTTTTATTCCTGAAGAATGGACTGAAGAACAAAAAATGATCGCTCAAATGTGTGATGATTTTATTGAGCAAGAAGTGCTGCCATATGTCGAAAGAACCGATAAAATGGAAGAGGGCTTAATGGAATCCATTGTTCTGAAGGCGGGTGAGCAGGGCTTGTTGGGCTTATCTGTACCTGAAAATCTCGGCGGAATGGGCGTTGATTTTAAAACGTCTTTATTGGCAACGGAACACTTGGGAACAGGGTATTCCTTTTCGGTGTCATTCGGCGCACATACCGGAATTGGAACCTTACCCCTACTTTATTATGGAAACGAGGAGCAAAAATCCAAGTACATTCCTAAACTTGCCAGTGGAGAATGGAAGGCAGCTTATTGTTTAACTGAACCCGGTGCAGGATCTGATGCAAATGCTGGAAAAACCAAGGCACAGCTAACGGAAGATGGTAAAAACTACGTTTTAAACGGTCAAAAAATGTGGATAACCAATGCTGGTTTTGCCAACCTATTTACCGTTTTTGCCAAAATAGATGATGATAAAAATTTAACCGCTTTTTTAGTCGAAGCAAGCACTCCTGGAATTACCTTAAATCCAGAGGAAAAAAAAATGGGAATCAAGGGTTCATCTACACGGCAAGTGTTTTTCAACAATGTACATGTGCCCGTCGAAAACATGCTATCTATTAGAGAAAATGGATTTAAAATAGCATTGAACATATTAAACATTGGTAGAATAAAGCTCGCGGCTGGTGTTTTGGGTGGTGCAAAAGGAGCTATAAATTTATCCGTAAAATATGCCAATGAACGCGAGCAGTTTGGTCGTGCAATTTCAAAATATGGCGCTATTCGGTATAAATTAGCCGAACAAGTAATTCGAACGTACGTGTTGGAATCTGCTACCTACCGTGCCGGCCAAAATATAGACGATGCAATTGTTGCACTTATCGAATCCGGAATGACAAAAGGAGAAGCTACGTTAAAAGGCATAGAACAATTTGCTGCAGAATGTGCAGTGTTGAAAGTGGCCGGTTCAGAATGCCTAGATTATGTGGTTGATGAAGCTGTTCAAATTCATGGCGGCATGGGATATTCCGCTGAATCAATGGTCGAACGAGCATATCGAGACGCCCGCATCAATCGTATCTTCGAGGGGACAAATGAAATCAATCGGATGCTTGCGGTAGATATGATACTCAGAAAAGCGCTAAAAGGCGAATTGGATTTAATGGGTCCGGCTATGCAAGTGGCAAATGAATTAATGAGCATACCAGACATGCAAGAATTACCTGAAACTCCTTTGGCAGCAGAAAGATTATACCTGAATGGATTTAAAAAAACATTATTGATGGTTGCCGGTTCAGCGGTTCAAAAATTGATGCAATCCTTAACAAAGGAACAAGAAGTATTACTCAACATTGCCGATATTGCTATTGAAACCTATTTAGCAGAATCAACGCTGCTACGGGTAGAAAAAAAACTAGAACTATGTGGTGAAAAGGCCTGTGAAATTGATCTTGCAATTGTAAAAACTCATTTCTATGATGCAGCGTCTCGCATTGAAAAACAGGCAAAAGACGCTATTAATTCCTTTGCAGAAGGAGACGAATGTAGAATGATGTTAATGGGTGTAAAACGCTTTACTAAAGTTAGCCCCTTCAATCCAAAGCAAGCACGACAACAGATTGCACAACAACTTATACAAGAAAACAAATACTGTTTTTAATTCAACCCTTCGTTGACTGTATATCAAATCAATTTATTACTTTTGAAAGTCACTAAACGGATTAAATATGTATAGAATTAATTTCTTTTTTGCTTTCATTCTACTAATTACAAGTTGTTCCGATGGGAATTTAGAAGCAGAAAAACTCAAGTTGGAACAAGAAAAATTAAAACTTGAACAGGAAAAACTGAATTTAGAGAAGAACAAAGGTATAGAACCTTCCAAAGTTGAAAGCAAGACCACTGAAGAGGACAAACAAGCATCAAGTGGTAACAACGGGAAAATAAATGGAAATAGTGTTTTGGTAAGAAGCGATCACTCCATTCAAGGAAAAAGAAAAGCAGTTTTAACAAACGGTCAGCTGGTTAAAATTATAGACGAATATAGACCAGAAGGCAATGACAATGAAGCTATTTTACGATCAGCCACACCATTTTACAACGATTATTCTGGAAATTTGGTCTTTACTTTAAACAAAGGGAAAGCAGTAATGATAGAAAGCTACGAAGGAAATCAATACAAAATTTCCTATGAAGACGATAAAACAGGTAAAACGGGTTATGCCAAAATTTCATCAGCGCAATTGGAGTTTATATCTGGAGATCTTTGGTATCATATAACTACCTCATCAGGTGTAGACGGATGGGTTTTTGGTAAATTCATTCAGAAATTATAATGAAAAAAACAACTGTTTTCTTATTTCTGCTATCCAGTATTTTCCTGGTTGGCTATTTTGCCCTAACCACTTATTCAGAGAAAATTGATCAAAACACGCTACTTTCCTCACCAAAAAAAATGGTGGAACCTCCAATAAATAAAGAAACTGTTTCTGATTCAATTGCAAAATCATTTCCTACACCAAATTTCCCAAATGACTCATTGTTAATCAATCATTTACTGGGAAAATTTGACTATTCAAAGGATTCTTTTTTTACATCGGTAGCGGCAGAACATTGTTCCAAACCCATGTATCTACAGAAAGAAACTTACAAAAAATTCAAAGAAATGTACGCCGCAGCTAAAAAAGATGGAATCGCATTAAAAATCATTTCAGGAACACGCAATTTCAATGAACAGAAGGCCATTTGGGAACGAAAATGGAATACAAATATTAAAACAATGGATAGCTTGAAAGCTGCAAAAACTATTCTTTTATATAGCTCAATGCCTACCACCTCACGTCATCATTGGGGGACTGACATGGACATAAATAGCCTAGAAAATAGTTATTTCGCTGCCGGACAAGGATTAAAAGAATACAACTGGTTGAAGAAAAACGCCTCGAAATATGGCTTCTGTCAAGTTTACACCGATAAGAAAACCACAGACCGAACCGGATATGAAATGGAAAAATGGCATTGGTCATACATTCCAATATCATCACATTACTTAAAAAAATACGGGGAATTGATTACATACAAACAAGTGAAAGGATTTCAAGCATCTGAATTGGCTCCCAAACTCAAATCAGTTGAGGATTATGTTAACGGAATTGATAAAAGCTGTCATTAATGAAACAACTAATTGCACTTACCTTACTCCTAATTTTAAATGCCTGTGAATTTAAAATTAAAGAGCAAGAATATGAAAAAGGTCCCGGAAAACCGCAGGAAGAAAGCTCTCCTGTCATGTCAAACCCCGATATTTCGAAAGATTTCTTGTTGGGGAAATTTGACTACACAAAAGATGAAAAATTCCAATTAGTTGGAAGTAAATGGAGCGACAAAGAAATTTATTTACAGAAAAAACCCTATGAAGCATTTGTAAAAATGGCAGAGGCTGCACAAAAAGATGGAATAGACCTAAAAATTGTTTCTGGAACTCGAAATTTTGAAGATCAAAAGAAAATTTGGGAACGAAAATGGAAAGACAACGAAAAAAAGATCAAAGAAAAATCTGCAAATGCGAAGAAAATTTTAACCTTTAGTTCTATGCCCGCTACTTCCCGGCATCATTGGGGGACAGATATGGATATCAATTCGGTGGATGAAGATTACTTTAAGGACGGTAAAGGAAAAAAAGTATATCGATGGTTAGTCGAAAACGCATCCAAATTTGGGTTTTGCCAAGTTTATTCCGATAAAAAGTCTACTAAACGTTCGGGTTACAACCAAGAAGTATGGCATTGGTCATACATGCCTCTTTCAAGTTATTATTTAGATAATTACATTAAAAATGTTTCATATTCAGACATCAAAGGATTCCTCGGAAGCGAAAGCGCAAAGGAAATTGATATGATTAAAAACTACGTTCAAGGAATCGATAGATCTTGTGAGGGAATAAATAACTAGTCCATGCTTTTAAATCGTTTGTGGATAGCCATGTTTGTTATCGCCATGATTATGGGCGTGGGGAAATTTGTTTTTTTACACGACACAGAAATTTTCAAAGTAATTGTTCAAGCCCTATTTGACTCCGTTAAAAATGGTTTCGAATTAATACTTGGTTTGGTTGGGGCACTTTGTTTGTGGATGGGTATCATGAATATTGGAGAAAAATCCGGAGTAGTGAACTTGTTATCTAAATTAGTAAATCCACTTTTTTGCAAATTATTTCCTGAAATCCCCAAAGATCATCCGGCTCAAGGAGCAATTATGATGAATTACAGCGCGAATATGCTGGGGCTTGATAATGCTGCGACTCCCATTGGTTTGAAAGCAATGAATTATTTGCAAGAACTAAACCCAAATAAGGAAACTGCTAGTAATGCTCAAATTATGTTTTTAGTCTTGAACACCTCGGGATTAACGATTATTCCGGTGAGTATTTTAGCCTACAGAAGCGGCGCCATGTCAAAAGATCCTACAGTCGTTTTCATGCCCATATTAATTGCCACTTTTTTTTCTACCATGGCGGGATTAATATTTCTTTCTATCAAACAAAAGATTAATTTATTACAGCCGGTAGTTCTTGCCTATTTGGGTGGCATAGCGCTATTTATCTTCGGTTTGTTGGGTTGGTGTATCTATCATCCTAGCCATATTCAACTGATTTCAGATGTGGGTGGAAATTTCATCTTGCTAAGCGTCATTGTTTTATTCATATTACTTGGAGTTCGGAAAAAAATTAATGTATATGATACCTTTATTGAAGGCGCCAAGGGAGGGTTTGAAGTTGCCCTTACAGTATTGCCTTATGTAATTGGTATTTTGGCCGCTGTTTCAGTATTTCGAGCCTCGGGAGCCATGCAAGTTTTGTTTGATGGAATTGCCGTTTTACTAACGGCGCTTGGAGTTAAAACATTGTCTTTTATTGAAGCATTGCCAGTTGCGTTTATGAAACCATTTAGCGGACCCGGTGCACGCGCCATGATGTTGGAAACATTTAAAATTCACGGTGTCGATTCCTTCTTGGGGAAATTAGCATCCACATTTCAAGGGTGCACAGATACTACCTTTTATATTTTAGCGGTCTATTTTGGATCCGTTGGAATAAAAAAAATGAGGTATGCACCAGTAGCGGGATTGGTAGCAGATTTTTCTGGGTTTATTGCTTCAATTTTCCTTGCCTATTTATTCTACTGATAGAGGTAATTAACTGAAAAAGTAATTAAAAAAGCGATTAGCCAACCATGAACTACCTCATCCATGGTGTGTTTGTTTAAATAAAGTCGGGCAGAAATTGTTAATCCAGTGCTAATTGCAGCTAGTAGAATAATCCAAAACTCAAAGTACTGTTGCTTCATACAATACGCCAAAATATATCCAAATAAGATTCCTCCTCCAGCAGCGTGCAAGCTTACCTTAAATTTAAAATTCACCAAGAAAAGCGTTAATGAAACGAGGGCTCCAGAAAGTGGTAGTGAATAAATGAATGCTGGAATTAACGCGTCACCTGCCTTTAAAACGAAAAGAAAATATAAAGCAGCAGTATAAAACACCATGAGTAGAATGGGAAAAAATCGTTGCGTACGATCCGTCAACTCAATGGATGAAATCATTTTTCTATTACGTAAAATGAGAATTGATACACCCGGTGCAATCACAGTAAAAATCGCATATAAATTAAGAACTGCCAATTTCATAGGATTTGGCAGGCTCCATAAAGAATTTTGATTAATTACAAAATCTTCAACGGAGATGGTGAAAAAAGTTAGAATTAAACAATAAATGGGTATAAACAAAGGCATAAATACCCAAGAAATAATTTGTGCAACTAATCGCATTATAGCTCTTTTCTTAATCGGGCAACCGGAATATTCAATTGTTCACGGTATTTTGCAACTGTTCTTCGTGCAATATTATAACCCTTATCTTTTAATAATTCCATCAGTTTTTCGTCCGGCAAGGGTCTTTTTTTATCTTCCGACTCAATTGCATTGGACAATATTTTCTTCACCTCACGTGTAGAAACTTCTTCCCCGCTATCGGTAGACAATGATTCAGAAAAGAAATACTTTAGCGAATATATTCCAAAATTTGTCTGTACGTATTTGCTATTTGCTACGCGCGAAACGGTGGAAATATCCATTAAAACCACGTCCGCAATATCTTTCAAAATCATTGGCCGAAGATTGGTTTCATCGCCCGTTAAGAAAAAATTGCGTTGGTATTCCATAATGGCTGTCATGGTAATCAATAAAGTGGTTTGTCGTTGTTTAATTGCATCAATAAACCATTTGGCGCTATCCAGTTTTTGCTTCACGAATGAAAGTGCTTCTTTGTCGGATTTAGAGGTTTTTGCGCCTTCTGCATATGTCCGTAGCATGTTTGCATATTCACGACTAACTTTCAGATCGGGAGCATTTCGAGAATTTAAGGTCAATTCCAATTTTCCGTCCAATTCAAACAATAAAAAATCTGGGATTATTTGTTGGAAATTCTGTGCTGCATCTCTGGTGCTTCCTCCCGGTTTTGGATTTAATTTAAGAATTTCGTCGACTGCTTTTTTGAGCTCCTCATCCGTTAGATCCAATTTCTTTGCAATCTTATCGTAATGTTTTTTCGTAAACTCCTCAAAGAATTTTTGCAAAATCACTAAGGCATGAGAACGATGCGGTTTACCATCTTGTTTTCGTTTCATTTGAAGCACCAAACATTCCTGCAGGTCTCTCGCTCCCACTCCGGCCGGATCTAGTTCATGAATTAAAGCCAAAGTTTCCTCGATTTCTGCTTCAGAAACGGTTATTCCAACCGAAAAAGCTAAATCATCCACTAAGGCATCTACTTCGCGATTGAGGTATCCGGATTCATCCAAGTTGCCGATGATAGTATCTGCAATCAGGTATTGATTATCGTTCAATGGGAGCAATTGTATTTGTTCCATTAATTTTTCGCGAAACGATTGTTCCCCCGAAAGCGGTATAACACGTTCTTCCTCGTCTTTTGATTGATTATTTGCTTGCGTTTTATAATCCGCGGCATCGTCGTCTAGGTAGTCAGATAAATCAAACTCTTCTTCTTCTTCGTCAAATTCATCGTCATTTTCTTCGTCATCATACTCATCATCCTCCTCTTCTCGTTCTTCTCCTTCCTCTAGGGCTGGATTTTGCTCGATTTCTTGTTTAATGCGCTGATCGAGTTCAATGGTTGGTACTTGAAGCAGTTTCATCAACTGAATTTGTTGAGGAGAGAGTTTTTGCTCTAGTTTTTGAATTAAATGCTGCTTTAGTGCCATGATATATTACTTAGTATAAAGGTATTCTTTTTTCAAAAAATAGACCAAAACGTGAACGAAAAAGTAGAATAAAAAAAATCATCCCTTTATTGGGTAAAACTGCGGCTTATCTTTTTAACTTAGCAATTCAAAACATATACATGAAATTACTTTTTTTACTTTTCATAATCTTGTCCATTTATGGTTGTTCATCGCAACGCCAGACATTAGTGTTTATTAAACATACGCCCTATTGCGGAGGAGCAAGACCCACACCTGAAATGGCACGAGGAACGGTTGTTATGGCTTCCAAATCTAAGTTTGCCCTCACCAAAAAAGGCGAAACAAAGATAGAAAAATGGATCATTACAGATACATCCGGGACATGGACGGGTAAATTAGCCGCTGGAAATTACGATGTTTATCGTGCAGACAAATTTCTGAGTAATGAAGAATTGATGAAACAACTAAAAACATTTATTTCGGATTCAACAAATTATCGATTCAATGGAGAAAAATGCCTTGAATTATGGAAAAAAGAACCGGATTATAGTTTTACGGCTTCCCTTTCAGGCTCAATCCATGTAGAATTAAGAGGGAAATGTTTTGTGGGATTTACTCCTTGCATCGAATACATTGGCCCAAAAGTACAATAAATGGAATTTTTACCGAAAGAGATTGAAGCATACGTGCTGCGTCATACTCCACCAGAGTCCGCGGTTTTGCACAAGATAAATAGAGAAACATACCTAAAAGTAATGCAACCACGCATGCTTAGTGGGCATTTTCAAGGGCAATTACTTCGGTTCTTGGTTGAAATGATACAACCGAAACGGATTCTCGAAATTGGAACGTACACCGGTTATTCTGCTATTGCGCTGGCACAAGGTCTAAAAACGGGGGGCAAATTGATTACCATTGACGTGAATGAAGAATTGGAAAAAATGATTTCTAATTTTATAATTGAGGCCGGATTATCCGATAAAATTGAACAAATTACCGGGAATGCACTAGAAATAATTCCAACACTCACAGAAAATTTTGACTTAGTTTTTATTGACGCCGATAAACAAAATTACAAGAATTACCTCGACCTTGTTTTAAACAACTTAAATTCAGGAGGATATATTCTTACAGACAATGTGTTGTGGTCGGGTAAAGTGACCATGCCGAAAGAACAAATGGACTTAGATACAAGAATGATTAATGAGTTCAATGATTATGTTCAAAATCACCCGCAGCTAAAATCTATTTTATTGCCTGTCCGCGATGGGTTATACATTTCGAGAAAAATAGATTAAACGAAGCCCGTTTGTATTTATCCAATTTCGGAATATTTTGGTTGATAAAAAGGTGATTTTAACCCGTGTAAAATGAACAATTTCATTCCCCAAGTAGATTTTACCACTTGATTTTAATCCTTAAAACTAGCTTTTTTTGAACGTATTATGCCTTGTGTAAACAACCACCAATAACATTTTCATTCGCCCCTGTAACCGAGGAAATACAGTTGGGTTGATCCAGTAAATATAGCACTCCCAGATACGCAAAGACAATCGCCTCCTTGAAATCCGAAGTGTGTTCATCCATAAAAACCAATTTGTTTTTAGCGTGAAATTGAATGCGTTCTATCAAAAACCTGTTTTTTGTACCACCACCCGTTGTCATCACTTTTTGTAATTGATTTTCCTCTATTACCTTAGCGACTTGCAAAGCGATGTGTTCCGATATTGTAGCTAATTTGTCTTCGATACTAGTTTTAAAAGACTTCAGAACGGGATTGAAAAATTCTTCCAGCCATTCTGTCCCTAAAGATTTAGGTGCTTCCAAGGAATAATATGCCAAGGCATTTAAACAAGATAAAAGTTCCAAATTGATCGTTCCTTTACGGGCAATTTTTCCTTCTTCATCGTAGTTAACACCGAATTCTTTTACCAATTCATTCAAGGGTAAATTAGCTGGTGAAATGTCAAATGCG
>Ga0049081_10000336_pt1 | contig 18075 bp, 16 predicted proteins | sample GreLakmeER78MSRF_FD_66717 | JGI IMG/M metagenome (GOLD analysis project Ga0049081, IMG submission 66717) | Freshwater lentic microbial communities from great Laurentian Lakes, MI, USA - Great Lakes metaG ER78MSRF | ecosystem: Environmental > Aquatic > Freshwater > Lake | place: Great Lakes...
TGCCGGGATTAAATAATGGACTATGACGCACTTGCTAAAAAATTTGGCGGGGCTGAAGCTGCCCCTCCTAAAAATAACTTAGATGAACTTGCTAAGAAATTTGGCGGGCAGGCTAGTGAAGGCGGTGTAAGTGCGTTAGCTAAAAAATTTGGCGGCAAAGAAGAAACTCCTGAGCCTAAAGTAGACGAAGACTCTAGCGACTTAGTTCGTGGTTTTACTAGTTATGGGCCTCAATTAAAAGAAACATTTGGCGGGGCTAAAGTATTAGCTGGTAAAGCGCTTGGCTCTGAAGCTCTGATGAAGAGCGGTATTGAATCTATGGAGGAGGCTAAGCACGTTCTTCGCGCTAAATCTAAACCTACCGACTCGTTTACTACTGCGCTTGACAAGGGAATGGGTGCCGTATTAACTGATTGGCTACCTTATCAAATAGGTTCTGGTGCGGCTAATATCCTTGAATCTCTTGCTGTCATGGGTGCTGGCGCTGCGGTAGGTTCGGCTGTTGGCTCTACAGTCCCCGTTGTAGGTACAGGGTTGGGCATAGTTAGTGGTGGTGTATTTGGCCTTGTTGAAAAAGAACTTATAAAGACGGGCGTTAGAAAAGCCGCTAAAGAACTTCTTGAAAAAGAAGGCGAAGCAGTAGCTAAGAAATTTGTAGAAGAGAAAGCTGCAGAAGCCGCCAAAAAGGTAGCAAGAAACGTAGCAGCTACTAGCGCACTTGCCGCCCAAGCTGGGTTCCACGGTGCTGGTGAAACTACATCCCGTGCCGTTGAAGAAGCGCAGCGTTTAGGCAAAGAAGCTACTGATATTGAGATGGGGCGTGTAGTACCTGCTGCCATCGTGCATGGTGTTGCTGAATTTGTTGGGGATAAGATAGGGCTGGGCGCGTTTAATAAACTTGACCTCAACCAAAAGAATCTCTTACTAAACTTTAGTAAAAACTTAGTAGTAACAGGTACTAAAGAAGCGCCTGTTGAAATGCTTCAAAGCGCCGCCGAACGATTTGGTGCAAAGCTTTCTTTAACAGACGCTGAAGCAATTAAAGAATACGTGGACAGCGCGGCTGCTGCCTATGCTATGTCGGTTGTACCATCTGCTGGTGGTGCGGTTAAATCTAGTGGTATGGCTCGTATAGAAGAGCGCAATAAAGAATTAGAAAATCAGTTCCGCCAAGATATACAAGAAAGCGAACAAAAAGCCGTTGACGCTACGCAACAAGCGCAAACTGCTGCGGAAGATATAACTAAGGTTGGTGTGCCTGATGAGCAGGGTAACGTAGCGCCGCTTCAGCCAATTAAGTTTGATGTGATGTCTCCTGAAGAGACTGCCGCCGCTGAAGCCGCTACCGCTGCTCAAGATAAAGATGTAACGGCTGCTATCCCAGAACAAACTGTTCCTAAAGAAAACCAAGCTATTACTGAATTAGTGGGCGATGCTTATGCAGAGCATGGCACCGGTAAAAAAGTATTGGAGACATTAAAACCTCAACTTGAGGCTATGGGCATTCCGGCTGAAGAACATAAAAAAGTAATTGAAGAAGCGCGTACAGCCCTTAATATTCCTAGAAATAATACCAAAGAAGGGCGCGCTGCCATGCCTATATGGGCACAACAGTGGCCTACGCAAAAGGAGTCGCTAAATGTCCCTACAGGAATTAACCCCCCAGCAAATCAGTCTAGCATTACTAGCGCTCCACCAGCAGTGGAAGGAGCCGCCCCCGGAGTTGACACATCTATCGTATCTGGAGTGGTCGATACTGGAGGGAATGCTCCAGCAAATAATGTGGCAAAAGCAGCACAGCCAGCTGCACTAGATTATGGTTCATTACCAAGTCAACAGCTTATAGATATATATGAAGACTACACAAGCACTGATGAACAGTATAAAGCCGCTATAACTGAACTTGCCCTTCGCGGGGAATTTGCGTCTGTACGTATTGCTCAACTTGAACGGATATTAAATAACCCTAATTTAAGTGTTGAACAACGTACGCCGTTTGAATCTGAGCTTAGTCAATTAAAAGAAAACCGTGTTACGGCGGAAGAAACGCCGCCCGCTGCGCCTAAAGAAAAAGGATTAACTCCTAAACAGATGAAAGAAGGCTATACGCTTTTACTGGAAAAGCATGGCGATGAATTACCTGCGTGGAAAGATTTAACGCCTGATTTAAAAAAAGCGTTGATGGGCGAAATAAAAGACGCGTTAAAGACTAAAGGCATGTTTCCGTCTAAAGGAGCTACGCCACAAGTATCTCCTGCTATTGCTACGCTTAAGAAAAATAAAGCAATTGTTGACTCATACAACGAAAACCGCCCCGGCAGACTGCGTCAATGGGAAGACCTTAACGATGATGAACGCGATCTATATTTATCCCAGATTAGAAACAATACAGCGGAAGAACAAGATAAAGCTTATGAAACCCTACAGGCTTATTTAAAATCAAACGCTAAAAAAGTAACCGAAGAAGGCAACATAGAATTTGGGGAAATGCCCGAAGGTTCGTCTATTTATGAATTAAACCGCCCATCTTACTTTTCTGAACTCCCACATTGGAACGAGTTAGACAATGAAGAGCGTTCGGTGTTTATGAAATCTATTGAACAAGGGTTTACTAGAAATAAAAAAAATACCACTACCGAACGTAAAGTAACTACAGAACAGATGGACTCAGCGTTCACTGATCTATGGATTCATCGTGCGGAAAAAGAATCTCGTACTACCAAAGAAGAAAAAGATAAAGCGCAACGTATTAATAAAGAAGAAGCCACTACTGCCAAAGAAGAAGTTGAAGTAGGCAAAGAATTACCTGCGTTAGTTAAGATGATGCTAGGTGAAGGTGGCATCAATAACGTGCTTGCGTATATTGCTAAGAAAGCTGGCGGTATACAGTTTAATCGTCGTAGAACAGATCAGTATAGCGGGAATAAACTACTCAGGGACAGGTTAACCGACGTACAAAAAAATTACGAAGGTCGTTATAAAGCATTAACGCGCGCTATATTTAAAAACGTAGCAATGGTACTTAATACAATTGACTTCTCTAAGTCTAAAGTAGTTGTTGACCCAAACAACTCAATAATTAAACAGCTACAAAAAGAAGGCAAGTTAGCAGCTTACGACCCAAAGACAGACACGTTTTACTTCACTAAAGATGGCATGGACGAGTCAACCGTCCTGCATGAGATCGTACACGCGGGTACGATTAAAATTCTTTACGCTTATAAAAATAACCCAAGCAGCCTAACAAAAGAACAGCGCGATGCCGCTGAACAAATTAATAAAGTATATGAGTTTGCTAAAGCAAGGTTAGAAAAAAAATATCCAAATCAGTTAGAAAACGTATATGAGTTTATTAGTTATGCGTTAACTGACCCACGCTTCCAAGAAGAACTATCGCGTATGCAAGCGCCATCGCTTGCTAAATACACGTTAGCGCCAAACCCTTCTACCCCCGGACTGCAAAGTATCTGGGCGCATTTAACCAAAGTGTTGATGAAGTTGTATGGGCTTACTAAAGCAGCGACTAGATTCTTTGAAGTTAAACCAGAGTTTTACAAGACGCTTGCTAAAGCATTTGGTGGTGGATATGATGAAGCGCCTCTTGTTATGGGCGGTCGTGGGGCTAAGAAAACTGAAACCCAGATATTAAACTACATCAGTAATAAAGATGAAAAAGGTAACGCGGACGTAGATGACAACACAAAAATTGCTTTTGAATCTGTTAGCGATTTACGTGATAAAGCCAAACCTATCTTAGAAGAAAAATACCCAGAAGTATTTAAAGACGATACTGATCTTGGAGTATTGGATTTTGCTACAGAGTGTACTAATAACGAAACCTTTGCAAAAGAAGTCAATGAAATATCAGGTGGGGATAAAACTTATACTCAGGCTAAAGTCGGTCTAACTAAACAAGCTGGCTTTGAGGGTAACGTGTTGCTTGAAGTAACCCAAGCATTCCAAGATATTCTAGCCGTACCAGAAGCTGGCATAGATATTGAAGCTTTACCTGCTAGGAAACCAAAGGCAGCGCCTACTACCGACCGTACTGTAGAAGAATTAGAAGCGGAAATGAAAACGGGTAAACAGCCCGCCGCGCCTTCAAAAATATGGGACGCAGTGCTTTCTGGTAAAGCAGGGCCGTGGCTTGAAAAGAAATTTGCTAATGACCGTGCCCCTATAAAGCGTTGGCAAAAACAATTGGCTGACTCCGGGCGCGTCATTGCCTATGGCGTGGGTATGAATAATATCTACGATCAAATTGTTTTATCGTCTGGCAACGCTCACTACATATACACACAGTATGTACAAGCGGGCACGGAAGGTTTGCGCCAAGAGATAGCTGCCTATGCAGATAAAAATAAAATATCTGTAGAAGAAGCTTTGCAAAAGCTGGCAATGTATTCAATCGCCCGTCACCTGCCTGAACGCCGCGAAGTGTTGTACATGAGGGAGGTAAAACTAAGTTCTTCCCCTATTATTAAATTTACTAACGCGCAAGGTAAAACTGAAAACATAACCCCATCAGAAATGCGGGATACTATATTTAAAGAGCTTGATACTAATAAAAATCTTACAGAAGCTGAAATAAAATATTTTAATAAAACTTTGCGTAGTATTGCGTTTGATAAAAATCAGACGTTCCTTGACCCTGATATAAAAGGTAAGGACTTAGCCGATATAAACAGCAGCAAGTACAACGTAGCTGGCGCGTTCTCTGAAGCTGAAGTTAAAACCATGACGGATGCGTACAACGCTAATAAAGCGGAAGTACAACCTATCTTTGACATAGTAGATAAACTAAACAAGACTACGCTCAAGCTAAACAAGATGTCCAATTACATGTCGCCTTACGCTGACAATTGGATTAAGTTCTACGGCTGGGAAAACTACGTCCCGCTTAAAGGTAGGCACTTGTCAGATGAGACTGACATGTTAAATTTTGACAGCCGCCGCTTGGGTGGTGAACTGCAAGAAAAGGTGCATACCTTTGAAGGTAACCAAGAGATACCGGACAACCCTGTTCTTCAGGTAATGGCTGACGCTGCGTTAGCGTCTATGCGTGTCGGGCGTAAAAATATTACTGAAACTATTTACAACTCTTCTAAGAAAAGTAAAGACAATCCTAACGGTTCGGGTTTATTACCTACCGCTGAAGTTATAAAGATTGTAAATTTTGAAGAGCGTCGCGATCAGAAATTCTTAGACTCGTTAGGCGGTGAAACTAAAATCTTCCACTACATGCCAGATGGTAAGGTAGCGGTTATAAGTATTAAAGATAAAAATTTGTTAGAAGCTATACGTAGGACTTATAAAGAAGTTAATCCTCTTTTAGATTTTCTTAATAGAGCAACCGGCTGGGTTGGTCAGACGCATACTCGATTCAATATTGCGTTTGCTCCTGTTAACTTCGTCCGCGACGTGCTTACTAACGCGTTTACTATGGGCGCGGATATGGGGCCGTTAAAAGCTTTTAACTACTTAGGCGCGGTTGCTAAAGATGTAGCTACAGGTGGCCTTGCTAGAACACTTAGATTTAATTATTTATATTCGCAAGGAAAAATAAGTGCCATACGCGCCCTTGGCATGAAAAATCCATACTATAGAGACTTGCTTGATCTAACTAGAACAGGTGGGCGTGTATCTTATTTGGCGGGTATTGCTAATAAAGGACAGTTTAATGAGTTAAATAAAGAAGTTGGCAAGAGCGGGATAGTGCCCCTTAAATATGTGCCAAAATTCTTTGATGGTTATATTGAAATGTTTGAGATGGCGTCGCGCGTTGCTGCTTTCCGTGTTGCTAAACAAACAGAACTTGCTGAGTTAAAGCGTCAAAACAAAACTGGCCCCAAGGCTGAAAAAGCAGCTAGGGTTAAAGCCGCTTCCTACACTAAAGAACTTGCTAACTTTGAACAAGCTGGTGAATGGGGCAAACTAATGGGCGCTATGTTTATGTTCTTCCGCCCATCTGCCACAGGCGCAGTAAGAGCTATAGATGCAGTTGCCCCAGCGCTCATGAACGCTGAACAAGCTAGGATGAGACAACCGCAGTTTGCTGAAGCCGCTGTCTTACGTGAAAAGTTAAAAGATAAATCAATCACAGGCGTTACCCGCACTAATCTGGAAACGAAGTTAAAGGACGCGGAAAAAGCTATAAGCTATTTTGATACCAAGTTTGCTGAGAATAAACAAAATGCACAAGTAATGATTGTGTGCTTAATAGCTATGGGCATTTTAAGTTATCAGATGGCTTTGGGAATGGCGGATGATGACGACGATAAAGATGATTTAGGCCGTAACAAGATTGCTACTGACGATATGTCTCGGTGGACTAAGTTTGCACGGTTCTATATACCCGGCGTTGAGCGCCCACTTCAGATACCTTGGGGTTTTGGTCTTGGAGCGTTCGCTGCTTTGGGTGCGCAGATGGCGGCTATAGGCAACGGTAATGTTAGAACGGGCGATGCTTTGGCTAACATACTTATGATAACCCTCGACTCTTTCTTGCCGTTGCCTTTCTCTCGTATTCCTGCAAGTGAGAAACCTTTAGAGTTTGCTCTTGATTCTGCGTTCCCTTCTATTGCTAGACCTTTAATAGCATTTGCGTTTAACGTCGACCCGTTAGGTCGTCAGATATATAACAACCGTCAGTCGCGGTTTGGTGATGCTTACACTGGTGGAGATAGTATCCCTGAGTTGTATAAACGCGCTGCACGCTATTGGTTCGATACTACTGGCTATGACGTAAGCCCTAATACTTTATATTTCTTTGCCAACTCTTACGCAGATGGCGCGTCACGGCTAATGCACAACGGCGTAAACATAAATTTTTGGTTATCAGGCCAAAAAGACTTTGACCCTAAGACAGATACAATATTCTTTGATAGTTTTGTTGGTTCTAAGTCTAACTACGACGCCCGCGAATGGCAGCGCATTGATGATGATTTAGCGGAGCGAAGCAAAAAACTAAGTATGTTAAAAGATAAACCAGAGCAGTATTACAAGTATTTAGAAAAGAACCCGCTTGATGCAATGCTTGTTAAAATGTACAATCACGACGTTAACGGTTATTTAAAAAACCTACGAGCTGAAGCAAATAAATACCGCGCTATGGGTAGTGATCAGTTGTCTTTAAAAGAGCGTAAAAAAATTGTTGACTCTATTGTCCAACGCGAAAACTTTGAAAAATACCGTCTTACACAACTCTATAATTCGTTCGGAATCAAACCCTAGGCAGTCCGCCACACGCGGATGCCTAGGTGTCCTTCCTTCTCACAGGTAAATATCTTTACCCTGACGCGTGCCTTCTTAGCGGCGATGTCTGCTGCATACATCATCTGGGCAGGGCGCAGTGTGGGGATAAAGAAGCTCTCCCCAACCGCCATATAGTCATACGGAAAAATCCACTCTGGCTCTTCAGTCAGTTTCTCCATCTCCGCTGAAGAAGGTATCGGGAATTTCGGTGGCAAAGACATAGGTGTTCACATTCATATTTTTATCAAGGATACTCAACGCTTGCTTCCATCCTGCGTCGAGGCGCGACTTCTTAACTTCAATAAGAATATTCCGCTCTTTCATGTTTTGTTCAAACTCTCGTGAACTAACATTCTTCTCAGTCAAATACTTTTTAAACTCAGTGGTAGATATAGTCACTAACCCTGTCGCTAAATCTATTCTTCCCACAAGACTGTTGCGAGGCTCCATCGTAACTTTGCCGTCGTTAATCCCTAAGAAGCCTGTGTAGTATTTATTGATGAAGTCACCAACCAACGCTGAGTGATCTGTCTCGCCAAGAGTAACCACCTTGTCGCGTATGTTAATCATCTCACCGCACACCTTGTCGTAGATACGGTTCAAGTCATAATCAATAATGCCAAACTCGTTACCTATCACGCCGCCTGTCATAGCTGCACCAATGATGTTCTCGTAGAAACGGTAGATAGCGTCGTTGCCAAAGTCTTTCTTAAATCGTGCAATCCATTCTTTTACTATATCAATCAGTGCATCTTCACCCTTTAAGAAGTAAGACTGAATAATCTTGCGTCCTGCATGACCGTAGTTGTACTTGAACGAATCAAATACCTTCGGGCCAAAGTCTGGCTCATCAATCAACAGCCGTGGTTTCATTACAAGAAACTCAATCATACGTGCCATCTCACCTGTAGCCATAGAGTTGTTGGACATAATCATATCCAGTAGCGGCATGTTACAAGTCATCATGGCAATGGACGACGCTAAGAGTTCGTGTTCCCGTTCAGCGTTAATCGACCCCTGCATCCTGATCTTGGCCTTACCTTGAGAGATAGCGTGAACCATCTTGCTTAGCTCTTCTATCTTGCGAGTATGTGCTTCATCAACCCCGAACGCTGCGTTCTTCAATGTGACGTAACGCTGATTCAAACCATTGTTAGTCGCATCGAACACAGAGATGCCCACGGGGTTACACCAAATACTTAAGTTAGCGTACAGCGCCCCCGTCTTACCATTGCCTGATTTACCTGTATAACTAACGATAGCACCGGGTGTAGACGTCAACGGCATCAACGGTGAACCCAATCCAATCAACGTACCAAACGCGTGCATCTCCATCGTAGGACGGTTCAACTGCTGAGCGCATTCACGCCATACTTCAAAGCTTCCCTTCGGTTCAAAATGTTTTGCTACGCTCTTAACCATAGGTGATGCAGGCGTAGACACAATCGAGCCGTTTGATTTAATTAAATTATTACCGATAACATACTCACGGCCCAGCCGATCTTTATCATTTACTGGCTCTGTCCACCCCATTTGCATCTGCATTAACTCTGCTTCTGCCTGTGTCTGTAAGTAGTGCCCCCACTTCATGATATATCCCATGATATGTACCAATTTATCTGCGTTACCTGTAACGCCCATAAACCCAATAACTTTCTTAAATTCATCAGACGCATTCAAACTCCTAGTAGTCACCATAAAATCACGCGGCGCATCCTTGGGTAACAGAAGACGCATCATTAGTATTTCACCGTCAGCTTTGCTAAACATCCTACGTATAGGAAACAACTCATGCGGGTAGATAAGCTGTGGGTCTTGCTCTCTCTTCTCACCCTTCTTATCTATCTTTGGGGGTGGTTGGTAATAAATACCCCCTGTTTCACCCCTGAAGTACGGATACAACGCCTGTGGGTGGTCTGGTATTACGTTTGACGGAACACCTTCGGTATTCGTTTGCTCCCGAACTGCGTCCTCTTTAGGTGCTTGCGCGATTTTGATAACTCGTCCAAGAGCGAGTGGGTTGGTAAACTTTCCTTTGTACTCACAAGTGTCGCAAATTCCGGGGTTCTCGTTGTCAAAGGTAATGCAGGAATAAGGTTTTCCCTGACGCAATGTTGATTTGCGTTCCGTCTCTGCCGGATTGTAGCCGGGATAATCTTCTGATAATTTGTGGATAGCCTCATCGCGGTCGCTACAATGCTGTGCAATGGATAAGACGGCTGTCCACATGGGTTCTGGGAGTGATGCGGAGTTTTCAATTGCCCACTTAATCTGTCCACATCCATCACCTTCAAGACTTCTGATAGCGATTTTTTCAAAGCGTGTCTCCTGATTGTCCAACTTCATCAATGCTTTAGTGTCATCGTCCAACCCTTTGGGTAGACGGCTTAACAGCTCAGACGCAGACTCTTCTATTATCCCTAAGAACTCTTTGAACTCATCGAACGAATATACTGGCAGCTCGTCCGATATAACCTCACACTTACTCGGTGGAGTTGTCTTATAGTTGAACGTATCAGGACAGCGCATAATTCGCGCAGCGTCAGCAGTAACCACAGGGTCGATGTACAACTCGTTTCCAATGCAGAGCGCTTTGAACTTCTCAGCGTAAGGCTTCCACTCTGCAACGGGGATGTCCCGATCAAATAGCCAATAGGCGTGTATGCCTGTACCGGAATCGATGATAACGGGGGAAGGTAAATCAACTCTTGGGATGAAAGCATGTAATGCGACAAGAGCATCCCCTTTACTATCGTATCCTCTTCCGAGAGCTGCTTTACCCGCCCCAACGTCGAGATCGATGAAAAATGAACGTAAGAATTGCGCGTCCTCTGCCTTGCGGCTATAACCATCGAAGGAAGCAAGTGCCACGTAGACATTTGCTTCTTCCAATTCAAACTGTCTTGCAATAACTTCAACATCATCTATAGACTCCGCAAATTTCTGTGTAATCCTCTTATCCAACTTAGCTACACAGTAAACGCCCTGCGAAGGCAATGCTTTCTCGTAAAATTGTTTTATCATATCCGCAGAGACAAGAAAGGCAGGATTTCTCCTGCCTTGTGTTAATGGGTGGGGTACTCGCTACGTCTGTTTGCAACCAGCTTTTGCCCGATCACGCCACGCGATATGCGAAGCCAGCATCCGCTTTTCCCCGTTAAATCGACCTGCCTATCATGTCTTCTATGTAGGCTTTAGCATCTCTTATAGATTTAGCGGGCAATACTCCGTCCGCTAAATCTTTTTCTACCAAGTTGATAAACGCCAAAGCCATGTCTTCGTTTTTGCCGCGTAGAATAGCGCCACGAAACCAATTGTGAACCGTAGCGCGTGAAACTTCTAATGCAGCGGCTACGTACTTAGCTGGAAGATTTGCTTTCACACAAAACTTTGCCAACCTAAGTCCAACGCGATAGTGGTCATTTACTACTTCGTCTAATCTACTCAAAAACTTTGTACTGTAAGGCCGTGGCATAGTTACCCTTATTTCTTAGTCCACTTCTTAACTACTTCAGAAGCGTCGGTTGCTTGCGCCGGAGCGCGCTTAGTAGTCTCTCTAACGGTTGGCTCTGACACCGACACATCTTCACCGGCAGTTTCTTTCTTCTTGTAGATAGAAAGTTTAATAGCAGATTCAGCGGCGGGTGTTTTGCCTTGTGCGGTAATAGCGTCATAGTCTTTAGGGTCAACTGCACCTGCGGGACTAAACAATACTTTAGGGAACTGCACCTTAGTATCGAATTGAATCTTAGTTACCACACGCCCTTTGCTAACGTTATTATTGGCGAGCATACCAATGTAGGACTTGAACGGCCATCTTCCGTTTTCTTCCTTGCCAAAAGTCGAAGCTGCGGGGACAACGAATTCCAGTACGTCACCACTTGGGTCTTGAGGAAGGACGACAGCTGTGCGCCATGACAGTTTGCATTTCGCGCCGACACCACTATCGTTAGATCCTTTTGCCGAGTTCGGGCAGACATCACAAGTGGGAGCGCAAGGATGCTCAACATCTGCGTCAGGCTTAACGGAATCGTTTGACCAACAGATTGGGGAAACGGTTTTTCCTTCTTCATACGTACCCTCATAGCATTGGCGTGATGCGCTATGCGCCATACGAACAAAAATAACATTCATGTGGCGATCTTCAATACTACCTACTTCTTTACCGCCTACCATCTTGCGGAACACACCGCCTTTGATAGATAGACGCTTAGTTTGATTTGCATTGCCACCAGCAACCGCCGCCGTGTCTTCATCGACACCGGACTGAATCATCAAAGGGTTGTTGGCTAATAGGGTTGCGAGTTCTGTACTCATGATTATTTCCTTTAACTTTATTTGACTGTGGGTTTCTTAACTGTGATGGTAAATTCACGCATCACGTTCACACCGGGGGGCAAACCTTCATGATGCCGCTCGGACATGAATTCTTTAAAATTACTTTGGTGCAACATAGCGGAAAACAATTCAACAGCGCCCGTTTCTACTACAAACTTGTTGAAGTTATCGCGGTCTGAACAGGTATATCTTTCTTTCAAACTCTTTATTACTGTGCCACTGTTAGTGCGGAGACTTTCTACTTTCATCTCATTGCACCCCGCTAACATCTCTTGTTCGAGTACAGTCAGCTCAGCCTTTAAAGCTTCGTCTTGCAACTTGAACTCGGACTCAATCCTGTCACGCTCGTTTCTAATAGTCAAGTAGGTTTTAACTAATTCTTCCATGTCATTCATAGATTTCCTCTTTATATAAATCAACTAACTTTTCGTGTGAATCAACTTTATTTTGCAACATCCTATACATCTTCCGTTCTACTTCTGAACCCTGCAAATGAACTACTGTCATACTATTCTTCTGTCCCACGCGATCTATTCGGGCAATACATTGTAGGTATGTTTCTACACTCATAACAGGTGACCAAAAAACTATAGTGTCAGCAGCCGTTAGCGTTACGCCATGTGAAGCTGCCTGTGGTTGAATCACTAACACTCTAGGTTCCTGTGTAGTCTGAAACTTATTGACGATGCGTTGCCTATCACCAGCAGATACAGCGCCGTTAATAATATTGCTACTAACTCCGAGTCCTTCAAGAAACTTACTAACCAACTCAATCGTATGCGTGTAAGGTACAAACACTAATACCTTCTGGTCAGTCTGGTCTATTACTTCTTCCAACGCCTTGAGTCGTGGCGACACATCAAACTCAACTACTTCTTTCGTATCGGAATACACCGCGCCGCCCGATACTTGCAACAACTTACTTAACATCGCCGCAGCATTGACTGCTGATATTTGTTCCCCTGCCGCTTCTACAAGCATGTCGTCTTTTAATTTTTTATAATATTTTGCGGCTTGCTGTGTTAACGGCACTTCGCGTGTCTGATAAAGAACTTCTGGTAGATCAAGGCACTCTGCCTTGGTAAATCTTATAGCGGGCTGTAACGCATCGAACACCATCTGTTTAGACGTAGGCTTGGGTAGCCACTTGAACCGTGTAACCTGCTGCATTACTTTGTCACGCCACGCTGTGCTGTACTTAGGAACCTTGCTTGGGGAGATCAAACGCGCTAAGCCAAACGCATCAAGGGGTGACTGTGATGCGGGTGTACCTGTCAGCATCCATAGCCGTGTCTCAGGTTTAATTAATCTCGCTAATATCTTCCAACGCACAGTGCTTGTAGACTTGTAGGCGTTTGCCTCATCAACAACTATTAGATCAAAGCCACCACGGTTTATTTCTTCCGCTAATATGCCCACGCCATCGTAGTTAGTGATGATAAAGTCATACTCACCTCTAAGAATCTTTTTACGCTTGTCAGCCGAACCGTAAGCCACTCCAGCCGACCTGTGCATAGCGGTCTTAAATATATCTGCTTGCCACGCTGAATACATAATCGTCAACGGACATATCACAAGCACGCGTTTGACCAACCCCAAGCTCATTAGATAGTCTGCCGCCCATACGATAGAAGATGTTTTACCTGTACCTGCTTCGTTGAAACAGAACGCGCGCCGTCTACTAGCTAGGAATGAGGCAGTAGTTTTCTGGTGGTCGAACGGCGTATACAGACCGGGCCACTTGTAGTCGCGAAGCATGGGTGAGGGCAAACTGTTATAGCTGAAGGACTCAGCTATGAATGACATCTCGTCATGACCCCAATAAACAAGAAGCTCAGTCTCGTTATCAGCTCGGTCTAGAATCTCGCACTTCTCAACGTAGGTGAGTATGTGGTCTGCGTCTGTGTTTGATGTTCGGAACTGTAGGGCTGCGTTATCTACGACTGTAAACTTAATGTCTTGCACTTTGACCTCACTGTAAACTTAAAATTAACTCACTGTAAACTTAAGCCCCTTGCGGGGGCTAGTCGGTTATATCCGTACCCAAAGCGAAAACGTGAAAGGAGGGGTACTAAATAACTGATGCAGTTTATAGGGGGAAAATCTAGTAAAACCCCAACCCACCCGCACCTTACGGCATGAAACTAATAATGTCAACTAAAACTTTACTTCATCGAACCATCGGACTTACGCTTGAAGCTACGATTCTTGGCGGGGGATTCTAAACGAACTCCGTCTGCATTACTACCACCTTTGGATAACGCTTTGACGTGTGCTACGTCTTTACCCTTTCGGTTAACACCTTTCTTGTCCATCCCTCGCCTAGCGCGCTGGCGCTCCATGCGATCATCATGTTCACCCCGAGCCAACTCCTGTTGGTACTCTTTCTTATAGGGTCTTGCTGTCTTCGTGTATGCCATTATCTACTCCATGAATTCGTTCATTAGTTAATCCTTTTTCTTTCCTTAAATACATATCCAACAGATGCTGTAGGCTGTGTCCTAGGTATTTATGGTTTTGTGGCATTATGAATTTCTTCATTGCTCACTCCTTTATCCTTCCTACTCAATCTCTGTAAGTTGCTCCGAACTTTCCTCAACAATCTTTTCGACTCCGTGGTAGATGGCGCAATGTACGGCTTCATTTTGTCCCTTTGGACGTTTATAAGTATCATGGAAAGCGTCGTTTAAAAGTTTAAGTGCCTGTTCTTGTATTTCTTTAGTAGTTAATATAGACATTTGCTATCTCGGTAGGTACTCCGTGAATATTATCGTTGTGTATGATCGCCTGTCTAAATCTACTTGTGTATGGAGTACCGTCGTTAGCTATTTCAAAGAACACCGTTCTTGTATGCGTGGATTCCGTAGGAGTTTTAATCGTCTGTGTATACGACCGTGGGTCACTCCACCCATAAGTATATTTTTGATTCTTACGCGGTTGCATCACTCGCTCCGTGTATCACGTCATTATTAATAAGTTCACTGTATGTTTTCCATGTACCTTTACATCTCTTGTGCGCAAACGTCCATCTACTTTTTTCGTGTGAAATAGTTTTTTCTGGTAATAGCTGCGTAGTTCTTCCAGCTAGTATTGGACGCATAAATCTAATCATCTCCATCATCTACTCCGTGTATCTCGTCGTTGTGAATGTCGTCAGTTTCTTCGTTGGTTGACGTTCGTATGTGCGCGTAACTCCAATCCACCCTTGTAGCTGTCCTTATAACTGATTCCGGTACTAAACCAAGTGGGTTATCACCAAGACTTTTTAACCGTGTAAGTCTTATCATTCTCATCGGCTTCTGTAATGCTCACACGTACTGACCGGACACCATCCACATAGCGGCGTAGGGTTCATCTGCCATGTGTCGTTCTCATACGATATTGTTAAGCGTTCTATATCAGGCGTAAAGTTATTCCATAAAGACTCACACTGCTCCCTCGTATACTCTTCCGGTATAAAGTTATTATGCAAGATAAACATCAGCCCTGCCTTAACCTTATTAACTTCTGGAAAGTGCGCGAACGTCATCAGTGCCATCAGTCGTAACTGTTTTAGATCAGGGTACTTGTCACTGCCTGTCTTGTAGTCAACGATGAACGCTGTGTCTCCTTCTATCACCATGAAGTCAACGATACCGCGCACCCAATAATCTTTGCCCCAACCGCAAGGCTGCTTGTCAATGTTTAACGCCATTCGATGCTCAATATACCTTGTACCGTCGATCTCCAACAGTGGGTCAACCATGCTCGCAAACCGTTTGTAGTTGTGGGGTAACGCTGTACCATCCTTCGCGTAGTTTTCCAACGCGCTATGAACGTCTGTTCCGTAACGCATTTGTTGCGTTGGTATCGTTTCATATTTTTTAAGGACTTTGACTTCATGATACTGTTTTGGGCAATTAATATATTGTTTGAGACTTGAGAAAGACCATTTAATCGGGTTCATATAATACGCCTTTAAGTTAACATTCTCCGTAACTATGCCCCCATTTTGCTTCACATGCAACAGGTAAAGTCTTAGCCCAATCCGGTGGTGTAGACATCTTCTCAATGATAAATTCCATAGCGCGCTCGCGCTCAACCTCTGGGACGATAATCACCGCCGCATCATGCACAGTCAGGACAACCCTATACTTCTGGTTGATAGCTAACATCTGTTCACCTACAACTATTCTAGCCAACGCTTGGACTACATTCTCCACCACCGCCCCGCCCCAGATACTTATCTCACCACGCCTAGACTTGTACTTGTACTGAGACTTCTCGCCTTCTGTGTCGTACCGTAGGTTGGGATAACGAATCATTAAACCATTGGGCAGTTCAATGCCATTCTCCTTAACCCGCAGCACATTATGTCTCCCCAAGTAACATTCCTTGGTCTTCTTGTCCCAATTACAGAGCATTTGCAACATGTTGTCAGATTCTTTCCATAGATCGATAATATCGCTGTTAACATCTCGATAAAGTTTTACTATAGCCTGACACTCTTCATCGTCGATAACTGCCCCGGGCGGCTGTGTCTTTAGCGTGTGCTGTAACTTTCTCCAGCCAGTGCCATACCCTAGCCCCAGCACGCACGTCTTGCCAACAAATCTCTCAACAGGGTCAGCCTTAGTTATAGTACGGTTGTATACCTTTGAAGCAAAGATTGAATATACATCTTCACCTGAAGCGAATTGTCGTACGACATCGTCTTGTCCAGAGAGCCATGCCAACACCCTTGCTTCAATTTGGGAGGAATCACAGTTAATAACCACGTTTCCTGATGGGGCAAGGATGGCATTTTTAAGCGTTTTCTTCTTCTTATCTCGACTAGGAAGGTTTTGGAAGTTAACTTTATCACTACCGCTCCACCTACCTGTGTGTGCTCCATAATATTTAAGGGGGATGGGCAGTAGCCCTCTATTTCTCTTTCCGATGTCAATGAATCGTGTGATGCGAGATTCTTCCAGAGTTGATTTAGTTCCAAGTCTGACAGCGCAGAGCTGCTGAACGAGTGCATTTTCGTGTTCCGACAGTGCAATAAACCCTTCATCGTTTTTTGCCAAAGCAAATGTCTCTTTTCCTGTAACTGGACTGATCTTAAGGGGTGGAACGACGGAATACTCCACAAGAAGTCCCGCAAACTGTTTATTACTTGCCAACTTCTTTCTAACAGCTTCTTCATCATCACATTTCAACCTTTCTTTTAGGGTAGCTAGGAGATCATTCTTCTCTTTCTTTAGTTCTTCTAAGCGTTGTACTAGCAATGCGTCATCTACCTCAAATCCCGGGATCAGAAACATCCTTAGCGTCATGTCAATAAGTTTTGCCTCATCCTCGGGGAACTCGGACACCATGACACTGAACAACTTGTGTGTCAGCTCAACATCATTCTTGCAATACTCACCGTACTGTTTAAGGTCAGCCGCCGTGAAGTCTTCAAGTCGCTTGCCCTTGGCATCATCAACCTCTGTTCCTTTCTTACCTATCTCGTAGCGTTCAGCCAACGCTTTCAAAGAACCCCCCGCATCAACGCCGTGGAGCGCGCGTGCCATGCACAGTGTGTCCAAGTAAAAGGCGGGGTATACGCCGAACCTCCAGCCAAGTATCGCGCCATCAAAGATAGTGTTATGGCATAGCAAAGCCGAGTCCGTCCAATCAGTAAGCTCGGTCAAATGTTTCTTTAACACTTCATGCGTACCTGAAAGCCAATACGCCGGTGCATCATCGATCTTGATGCCTACACCTATCTCTTGAAATTCTTTTCCACGAATGTATTCTTCAGTCGTCAGCGTTCTAAACCCAAAGTCGTTTGAGTAGTATGTTTCGAAATCTAGTGTGATTAAACTCACTTATGCCTCATTTCATTCCTGTAAGACCAACCCATACGATCGTGTAAAGTATGTTCAAATTGTTTGACCGCCTCAAGTGGTGTTTCTCCTCGCCCTATCAAATTGGGGTTATGAACTGTGATAGGTAAGTTTATGGGTAGAGATGTTGTAGCAAGCCAAGGGTATGGTTCGTTTTCTGCCTTATCGTAAGATAACTCTATGCGATATTCTTCTATCAATTTCCACGCCTCTAATATGTAGATTGTTTTTTTATCCATATTTTTTTATGTCCTCTACTTTAATAGCGGGTATGCCACTCGTCGGATAATTACTGTTTGTGACACTTTCCGGTGAGTTACGTAGTTTCTTTATTTCCTCCGCCGCTTCCTGACATAGCCCTAGTAAGAAAGCATTTGCCCTCATAGCCGTATTGAAGTTGTCGGGGTAATGCTCTTCTGGGTTATTTAATATATCAACGATGTCGTTCTTCATTTATATTCCTCATCTTCTTAGGCATTCTTTTCTTCTGCTTCTAAAACACGCAAGTCATTAGCGGCATCAGATACACCATGCCAATCTCCCCTCGCTATCATTACCTGCATGTACTCAAGTAGAATCGCGCGTTGTGTTTCGTAGTCTTCGTAGTCTTTCATGTGTTCTTCTCCTTTAG
>Ga0049081_10000337_pt1 | contig 18056 bp, 19 predicted proteins | sample GreLakmeER78MSRF_FD_66717 | JGI IMG/M metagenome (GOLD analysis project Ga0049081, IMG submission 66717) | Freshwater lentic microbial communities from great Laurentian Lakes, MI, USA - Great Lakes metaG ER78MSRF | ecosystem: Environmental > Aquatic > Freshwater > Lake | place: Great Lakes...
GGTTCGCTGCGGGCTAAATGTGTCTCTAAGGATTTTTTGAGGCGATGGACAACATGGTTTTTCAGCCAGATAACGGGGAAGGGGCCGTACTGTGCGAGGATCAGCCAGTTAGGGTGATTCAGAGGGATTTGCAGTTGATTGGCAGAGCGAGGCGACAGGGCTGGCTGAGCGATCCGAGCGACATGCAGCGAATCGCCAATCGAGTCGTCAAGATTGCCCTGACAACCCCGGATGAGGAACTGGCTGTTCGCGCGGCTGCTGAAGTTCGGCAAATGGTCGCACAGGATTTGAAGATCGAAGCCGATGGTATGCCCCAGCAAGTGGAACACCGTCACACCCACGAACTAGGCCCGGTAACGGCAGACAACTTTGCAGAGTCAAAACGAAAACTCGCTGAAAGAATTGCTCGGCTCGGCGGAAACTCCTGAAGACCTTGAAGCGGTCATGCAGTTGGTTGCCGAGGTTGAGCAATCAACCAAAGAGCGTGATCGGTTTGACCTGAAAACATTGGGAGAAGTAGCAGAGTTTTTCGGGCTGGATGAGCACACAGTCAGGCAGTGGAGACTGAAAACGCCAGCAATGCCGGGGGAGCCCGGGCGATGGCCGATCAAGCAGATAGTTCAATGGCGGTGCAACTGGATTCAGCAGACAGATTTGGCAGCGGCAAAAAGACAGCAGGATTTTGAGCTAGGACAGATTCAGGTCGAGTCAAAGCGGTTGGAATTGGATCGTGAGAAGGGATCTGTGATCGATCGGCAGGACGTAGAACTATGGGCATCGACAGCACTAATTGAATTGAGAACGGGCGTGATGCAGTTGCCAGAGATGCTGGCGGCATCAGCACCGCAGGAATTGAAAGACTTCGTGCGAGAGGAAACAGACAGGCATTGCCGGGATATGTTGCTGGCAACACAGCGACGACTTGAGACGGCAGAGATTGGAAAGGAGGAAGCACGGGAATGATTCGACTCAACGCAACGAAATTCCTGCGACCTCACGAACAGATTTCGTCTGCCGAATGGCTGCCGAAGTATGTCACGATGCCAAAAGGCACGGAAACCAGCGGCTTGCCGTTTTCGCTAGCAGCTTATCCGCACGTTGACGGAGTTCTTGAGGCGTTCGATTCATCGCGAGTTCGGCAAATCGTGCTGCAATGGGCATCCAGACTCGGCAAGACGACGACGGCACTGTCATTGATTACCAAGGTTGCTGGCACAAATCCACGCAACATGATGTTTGCAGGCCCAACAAAAGACGCGGCCGGCAGAGTCGTTGGCTCAAGGCTTTACCCGATTCTTGCGTCAACGGAAGGCGTCAGGCAGCAGTTGCCACCCGAAGCACGTCGAAGCAAGCTGCACGTTAAGCTGGAGGCATGCCAGGTCTTTGTTGGGTGGTCTGGATCCGAAACGAGCCTTGCCGATGTCGGAGCGTTCTTCGGTCATGCCAGCGAGATTGATAAATGGGACGGCTCAGCATCGGACGAAGGCGACTCGCTGAAACTGTTCGTAAACCGATTCAAAGGCTTTCCAGATCACAAAATCATTTTCGAATCAACACCGACGATCAAAGGCCGGTCGAGAATCGAAAAGATGATGAGCGAATCAAATCAGCATCGTCGATACGTTCCGTGCCCGCACTGCGGAGAATTTCAGGTCTTAGTCAGAGGCGAGCAGGGAAAGCCTGGCGGGTTCGCGTGGGAGCATCCGGAAACAGGGCACTCAGATGCGGAGCTGGCCTTTGCAACGGCTCATTACGTCTGCAAGTTCTGCGAAAAGAAGATTGAAAACCATCACAGAACGATCATGTTGCGGCGTGGCGTTTGGGTTCCTGACGGCTGCGCGATCACACTGGATGGCAAGATTCACGGACGAGCCAAGCGGCATGGATCCGACACGGTCGGATTTGGACCGCTGGCAAGTTGGTACGCACTCACTGAGACGTGGGGGAGCTTTCCGCGCCGGTGGATCTTGGCACAGAAGCGGCCGAAAGATCTACAGGACGTGGTCAATTCCTACATCGGCGAAACGTGGGAGATTCGACGGTCAAAGTCGACGCCTGAAATAGTTGGTGAGCGACTGAAAACAGATATGAAGAGGCGAGTATTGCCAGAGTGGACTCGGCTTTTGACCGTCACGATCGACCAGCAAGCATCTGACGGCGGGTTTCGGGTCTGGGGAGTCATGGCACACGGGCTTGATGGCCGGGCACATTTGGTTGATTACGGCTACAACCATTCGTTGCAAGAAATCTGGGACACTCAAATTCGCAATCCATTCATCCACGCTGACGGCGGCAATCCAATGCTTCCACATGCGGCGGCTGTAGACTCAGGATGGGACACAAAAAAGACGTACGACTTTTGCAATGATCACGCCGGCCTTCTTGCAATCAAAGGCTCATCGACTGATCTTGCTGGGCTGCCGTATCGTCTTGCAGAGATTGAAAGAGGCGACAATGCAGGTCAGCAACTGCTAATGGTCAACACTGACTTCTGGGAAACCGATCTTCAGGCCCGACTTGATGAGAGACTACCAGAAGAACCTGAATCATTATCGCTGTGCACTGGTTCGGAAAATGATACTGACCTGCTTGAACAGCTTTGCAACGGCACGATCGCGGACAAAATGGACTCGCGCGGCAATGCAAAGTTGATGTGGGTCAAGAAACACGAAAACGAGCCGAACGATTTACGTGACGTAATTCGGTACGGGCTTGCTCTGGCTCAGGCGTATGTGTCGGAGAATGGAGGCTTTCCGCCTCGGTCTGGGATTTACACACAGGGGAAAACCATTGTTAACCAAGGAACGCAGCGGCCGGACGGAAGGAACTGGAATGAGTAAACAGAGACCAGAAAAACCAGTTCAAAAAATTGCTGAAACGCCAGTCGAAAAGCCGCAACTGCGAACCATTGAAGAGTATCGCCATTGCCCGATTTGCTGGACTGGAAACGGCGGTTACGGCACGGCGTATTCAACGCATGGCCGGACGCGGTACTACAAGTGCGACAAATGCACAAAGGGCGATCGCGGCCCGTGCGGTCACACCTGGACAGTCGAAGTGAAGCTTGAGGTGATCAAGGTTGAGCATCGGATTGTCAGACTGGACGGTGAGCGATAATTCTTTTGCCACACTAGCAACACTGGTAAGGACATTTGTCATTGAATCTCGCAAACTGCGAGCATGACAACTGCCTCCGATCTTCTCGACGCGACTAACGCCGCAATCTTGAAGGCTTTGACCTCACAAGAGTATCAGGGTCCGGGCGGTCGTCGGCAAAGAATGGCGGATTTGGCTCAGCTTCGACAGACTCGAAAAGAGTTAATGGACGAAGTTGCAATGGGTTCAACAGGTTCAATGTGCTCTCTTCTGTCACTCGGAGAGCCAAGCCTATGAACCTGATTGATTCTATCGTCGGCATCTTTTCGCCAGCGGCTCAGCTTCGCCGCATGGAAGCACGGGCCACAATTCAGCAGGTCAATAAACTTTTAGGCACTGCAAAAGGTCCGTACGCAGCCGCAAACCTGAATCGGCTCAACGCACTTCGCGGAGTTGTCCAAAAAGAAAACGAAGTTGCTGGAAGCCGAATCGAATTTCTACGCGCTCAGTCGTGGGATCTGTACCGAGACAATCCAAGCTGCCGAAAAATCGTCCGATCCTTGGAAGCCAAGGTGATCGGCAAGGGGATGCACCCTGAATCGCTGGCAATGTTCGCGGATGGCACTCCAAATGTGCCTTTTCGTGAGCGTGCAATGCAGTTGTGGGAGCAGTTGCAGAGCGGATTCGATGCTCGTGGACTGCCCGGAAAAGGCGGCTTGACGATGGGATGCCAGCAAAGATTGGCATTCCGGTCAACGATTTTGTCAGGCGATACGCTTTATAGGATGAAGCCGATAAGTCAGGCTGAACAATTACGCCGAAACCTGCCGATTGCGGTGGTCCTGCAGTTGGTCGATACGTGCAGACTTGCCAGTGAATCAGAAATCTTGCGAACCACACTGCCGGAAGGGCATCGGTTGTTTCGCGGAATTGAATTTAACGCAAACGAGGAGCGGGTTGCGTATTGGGTCAAGAATAACCTGGTTTCTGATGCAGCCGCAGCTCCAGCTACAGCGACGCGAGTACCAATCGACAAGATTGGGCATCTATATCTTGAAGAAGACATCGACGAAGTTCGCGGAGTACCGTGGTTCGCGTCTGCAATTCTTCGTGCGAGACGCACAGAAGACCTCGAATACAACGTGCTTACCGCCTCAGCGATGGCATCGTGTATGGTCGCAGCCTACAGCAAGCCGACCGGGGCCAATAAGCTCGGGCTAAATCAGGGAACTGAATACAACTCAAACTCCGCTGACGGTTCTGATCTGACCGACAGCGACGGCAACACGATCAATAAAATTCAGCCGGGAATGGTGATCAACAAAGGGAAAGACGGATCGTTCGAGTTGCTTTCGCCTAATCAGCCAAACATGAACCCGGAAGCGTTCGTGCAGCATCTTCAGCGAGGCACGGCGGCAGCTTTGCCAGGCACGAAAGCCAGCACTGTCACCGGCGACTACCGCAACAGTTCATTCAGTTCGGAGCGATCAGCAGACAACGATTGCTGGCCTGAGATTCAGATTGTGCAGGAGTGGTTCGCGTCGCATTATTGCCAGCCAATTTGGGAAACAATTCTTCGCACCGCAGTCTTTGAAGGCTACTTCGATGGCATCGTGTCGGCTGAAGAGTTCCAGTCTAATCCGGAAATGTTTTCATCGGCAAACTGGCAAGGCCCCGTCGCTCTTTCCATCAATCCGAAGGATGACGTTAGAGCAGCCAGCGAACGAATTCACGCTGGGCTTTCTTCGCTTCAAATGGAATGCGCCAAGATCAACGTGAACTGGCGAGACGTGCTAAACGATGTCGCTGAGCTTTACGAAGTAGCGGAGGCCAAGGGCATCCCGACAGAAGTCATCAATAACATCATGGGCATCGACGCTCAGGATCAAATGGCCGTTCAGCAAATGGCGGCTTCGAGCGAAGAGCAATCGCCAGAAGATGCGGTTGAAGACGATTTACTGGAGGAAGTTCTCGATGCGTAAACGCAGCCAGAGAGACCAGGCTACGGCCGACACAAACTATCGATCTTTAATCGTACGAGCCGCAACGTTCAACGAAGAGGGCCGAAGTGTCGAGGCCGTTATCAGCACCGAGCAGCCGGTGGATATGCCCGACTGGGGCCGGCAAGCGATGGTTCCGGAAGTTCTGTTGCCATCCGGGGCAGAGTTTCCATCGAATCGACAGGTTCCGTTTCTTGATTCACACCAACGCCGATCCGTCAAAGATCAGCTGGGCTCAGCTCGTGAAATCAAAGTCAACGGGAACGAGATCACGGCGACGCTGGTATTTCGTAAAAGTAAAGAATCTGACGACGCACTTGGCGGCGTTCGGGACGGGCATATCACCGATGTTTCAGTTGGATATGACGTTCTCAAACGCCAGTACATTGAAGCCGGGGCGAAAAAGACAATCGGAAATCGGACCTATGAAGGGCCGGTCAATGTTGTGACGAAGTGGCGGCTCCGGGAAGTCTCGTTGACTCCGATCGGGGCAGATGATCAGGCAAAGTTGCGTGGGCTGGACCCCGCAAAGGTCCGTTTCAAGTCCTCAGAAGAACAGGAAGATTTCACAATGAACGCAGAACTCCGCGCTTTGCTGCTGTCAAAAGGCATGTCAGCAGATCTCACCGACGAACAAGCTCAGCGATGGTTAATCGACAACGCCGCTAAGCTTGGCGAAGTCAAGAAAGAGGAAAAGAAAGAAGAACGCAGCCAGCAGACTCAGACGCTGCCAACTGCTGCAGATCTTGCCAAGTTGGTCGCTGATGCAACCCGTCAAGCGATCGCCGATCAGGCTGCAACTCGCAAGGCCTTTGAGGTCGATGTGCGTGAACTTTGCGAACTGTCCGACATGCCCGGCGAAGTCGACGCTTGTCGAGGACTGGAAGACATTGCGGCCGTGCGAAAACACATCAAAGACGCAAAGGCCAAGCAGACAGAAAACATCGGCTACGGCGTGACTGTTCGCCACGTTTCCAGCGGTACGGAGCGACTTGAGGTCGATCTTCGATCAGCATTGACTCTGACCGCTTGCCGATCCGCTTTGAATGGTGACGAAGCCAAGCTCGAAAAGTATTACCCAGCGGCACAGCGAAGCAAAGCGGCCGACACCTTCCGTCATGCGACACTGTTCGACATGGCCACGGAATATGTCCGCTCACGCGGCGTTCAGACGCTCGGCTTGACTCGTGACCAGATTGCAATCTGTGCGATGTTCGGACCTGAAAAGGCTGGCATCCGTGCTGCTGCAGGCGGTGCGGCCTATCATGGGACAGGTTCATTCAGCAATCTGACTCTGGACGCAGTCAACAAGTCCATGATGATCGGGTATCAGGAAGTCCCTGCCACATGGCGCGGGCCAATGAAGCAGGGCCAGTCGGCAACCGACTTTAAAAACATCCACCGGATGCAGTTGGGAGCCATTCCAAACCTGCCAGTCTGGAATGATTCAGTTCGTCCGGACATGGCGAGCATGGCAGACGGCAAAGCGACCTATGCGGTCGAGTGCCGATCGATTGGGATTGACTTCGGCTACAAGCTGATTGTCAACGATGACATGTCAGCTTTGACATCAACTCCAATGAAGTTGGGTGATGCGGCAGCACGAACTGTCAACACGGTTGCATGGGCACAGGTCACGAGCAACCCAACGATGCGAGACGCTCAGGCGCTGTTTCTTGAGACGCCAGCCGGGCTCCGATTCCGAAAGAATCTGACAACCGGAACTGGGGCTCCAAGTTCAACAACACTCGGAACGCTGAAAGCACTGATGCGGCTGATGCGAGGCGAGAACACGCCAGAGGGCACAGAGTCAGCGGACATCCTGAACCTGACTCCGGCTTACCTCGTTGTCCCAGCATCACTGGAAACGACGGCAGAAGTGCTGGTGAATTCCATTTACGATCCGGGTTCAACCGGAGCCGGAACATTCAACCCAACACGGTCGCTGAAGCTGGTCGTTGAGCCGCTTCTGGACGCTGCCTCAACCGTCGCTTGGTATCTGTTCGCAGAACCAACGCGAGTTGAAACAGTCGAGGTCACATTCCTGGCAGGACAGGAAACGCCACAGGTTCGCGAAGTTCGAGACGAGCACACCTTGGCCAGCACTTATTACGTGCTGCAGTCAGTGGCTGCCAAGGCTCTCGACCATCGCGGGATTCAAAAGCATAAGGGCGAGGCGTAATCGACCACGTTCTGAGTTAGCCAAGAGCCAGCCCTTCCCAGGGCTGGCTTGCGGCAGTGTTACTGTTCGGGAATGTTTCCCGCGAATAGCTCAGTCCCCGAGAGGGGCGAACAATCTCGAAAGGTGAATAGCGATGATCAATCGTGGAACAGTCGAATGGCCAGTTGTCGGCGGAGAACATTTCACACGGGCTCAGGCATTTACGACGACGCCAGGCCAGAACGGTTGGACGGCGGTTTTGACCGGAACGACTCCAACGGCTTTGTGCGTTACTGCTGACGGCGGTGCAGCCAAGCTGACTTTGACAAGCACCAGCGAATCTCAACTTGCTGTCCTGTATCACAACGACGTGCTGGCGTTCGACGTTCGCACGCTGAAGTACATCGAATTCGTGGCACTGGTTGCCGGTGTCGACTCTGTGACCACAATCGTGATGGGACTTGCATCAGCTCACAATGCAACTTTTGACAGCATCGCGACCAACGCTTGGTTCAGAATGCAGGGATCAGCATCAACCACCGCGGTGGTTGTTGAAACGGATGACGCAACGGTCGACAACGACGACAAGGCAACCGGCCAAACATTGGCGGCAGTCTACAAGACCTTCAAAATCGATTTCGAAAAAGGTCTTTCCGACGTTCGATTTTTCATCGAAGGCGAGCGAGTTGCAGAAGCCACGACGTTCGACATGTCGGCACTCGGGGCTGGTCTGAACGTTCAGCCTTACATCGCAGTTGCCAAGGCATCAGGAACAGGCGTTCCGTCGATCACAGTTGCTACTGTCCGGCCAATCTTTAACTTCGCCTATGGTGCGTAATGTCCTTGAAAACCCTGATAATTTCCGACGTCGCTGATGTGTTTCTGCAAGTCGATGACTTTGCCGAAACATGCCAGCGTTTTGTTGGAGGTGATGCAGGCAACATCAAGACCATCATCGGCATCCCCGGCGACGACATGCCAGCAATCGACGACGTTCGCGGGCGCGGTTACACGCATTTGCGAACGTTCGACATTGCCGAAACGTCGACGCTCACGGAAGCCGATGCGGTCCAGATCGGGGCGTTTCGATACGAAGTTGTTCATGTGTCTGACCCAATGCAGGGAATGAAAACGGCAAAGCTCGCACGAACTCAGCAGGAAGTCAAAGGCGGGCGAGTGTTCCGCACTGGTGATCTGTAATGGCTGCTCTTGATGTTGGCACCGCACTCACGAGCCTGCGAACAATGCTTTCAGCACTGCCCGCATGGCAAACGATTTGCGGCGTATCAACATCGGCAGAAGCAGCGAAGAAAATTCATTACGGGGCCGTTGAGCTTGATTCGGACGAACCAACATCAAGCTCAAATCCCTGCATCGTGTTGGATATCACAAGCCTGGCGACGACGTGGAAAGCGACAAGGCTTCACGGAACGGCGGTCTTTGAGATCCGGTTCTATTTGGAAATGCCGGACGCAGAGAAAGCGACTTACGGAACGCAGTACATTTGGATCTGGCAGAAGTTTTCAGCATTGCTTGACGCGATCAATACGACACTGATCCGCGATGGTGGCGAGATGGTCAAGACCGTCGACATTCCGCTGATGCCTGGGAGATTGGATCCGGACAACAACGGCGGCGGGAGTGAGTGGAACTTCGTGTTGTCGCTCGGGGTTGATTTCATATGACGATTAACATCGTTACGGAGATCCAGCGGGCACAGCTACTTCCGCGAGTTCACAACAGAATCATGCGGCAATTAAATCGCGAGAACATGGAACGCCATGTTGCGAATCGATTGCCGAAGCACTTTAAGATGGTGGCCTACTCCGAATACGGAGCCCGGCGACGATCGGCCAAGTGGGAAAAAACAAAGGCGAGACTGTACCGGACGAAGAATCTTCCGAACGTTGCCAGCGGAAAGATGAAGGAGTCCATCAGGACGAAGATCACGGCGACACCAGACGGAGCAAGGCTGCAGATCAGGGCGGCACTAGGGTCGAAACTACCGGCTGAAGAATGGGCAGCAATGAGCCCGCAGCAGAAGGCCAGATGGACCCGACAAAACACTAGGCGAATGGCATCGTGGCAGAAGCGAGAAATCGCGGTTATGTCGAAGGCGGAAATCGCTGAAGAAAGAAAACGACTGGCGATCGATTACAGGATCGCAGCACTGAACCCGGCCAACAGCCGCAAACGAAAACGAAGGACGAAATAATGGCCAAATATTTTGTATGTGCGGATGCCCTGTTTGGTGCAACTAACATTCGGCAGGTGACGACCGCGAACCATTCGACCAATCAGGAACACCGCAAGGCCATGAATTCAGGCGGTGCGGCCGTCGTTCAGATTAGTGGCAAATCGGGCGGGGAGATTTCGCAGATCGTCTCAGGCGACTTGGCCGCGTTGGTTGCATTGAACACGAGTACATTTTGCAGCGCTGGCCTGTCTCTTCTTGCCAGTACAATCACGATTCCCTTCAAGATTCGTTCAGCCGGTGCGTTGTTCGTCTCGGGATCAAACAACGTAAACCTGACCGGGGCGAACGCTCTGATCGTTCCCACGTCATTTGAGGCCAGCCAGGACGGTGACTTCGCTTTGGCGAACATGGACGTTCATTGGCTTTCGGCTGACGGTCTTGTGAAGGGCTGCGACGACACTGTTTCCGCAGCCATCGCGGCACAGTCATTCAGTGCAGAATACACGCTCGGGCCATGCTACATTAACGGGACGGCAATCGCGGGCGTTCAGTCCTTCCGAGTGACTCCAGGCATTGAAGTTGTGAAACCGCCTCTGGGATCCGGATCACTGTTTCCGCTGTTCGCATCGATCAAGGCGGCAATGCCGACGATGCAGCTCACCGTAAACGACTTCGACGCAATTGCCGGAACTGTCGGCGATTTCACAGCGATGACTTCCGCCAACTTCTATATGAAGAAGCGGGCCGACTCTGGAACGTTCACGGCCGGTGCGACAGCCGAGCATATTCGATTCACTTTCGCTGCGGGCCTTGCTGACACAGACAGCGTTTCCGTCAGCAATAACGACGATGGATCCGCGACAATCACGCTACACGGCAAAGTGCTGACCGCAGCGACTGCCGTTGCTCTGCCATAATTTGCGAGAGGCTATTGAGTGCATTTCCTCACATTCATTCCGGATTGCTCAGCACCCGAGATCGAGGACCGCGCAAAAGCTGCGGGGTTGCTCGATTTGCTCGGCGGTCATAATGCCGTGCGGTGCATGAGCGGGCCAAATGAAATGGCCGGAATGATGATCGCACACATGCACACAATCGGCTCTCGGCACGATTACTCGCCAACTGAGCAGGAGTGGGTTCCGTCGGTCCAGAAGATCGACGGGAAGCCGCTTTATTACGTGGGGTTTTGGACTAAGGAAGAGCCGAAGGAAAACGAACTTCGCAGGCATTACACGCAGTCCGGGCCGCTAACTCAGTTCGGATCCGCAAAGTGGAAACTGCCGACACCTGACACGGTCGACGCGAGGGCGGTCTATGCCGACGACGGCTCGATGCGATGGGAAACCATCCGCCAATTCTCGTGGATGTGCGACGAAGCTAAGTTGATCCGTGATGAGTATCTGCAATCGTTCGGCGTTCGTGACATGGTTTTCCGTGTTGAGCCGTCTGTGCAGATTAACTGGTTGCTGAAGTTGCTGCGAGTCAATTACAGACTGCTGCCAGAAGTTGCTGTGCGTCTCGACATGTGGACTGGCAAAGATCACATCATGGATACGTTCCTCTCGACGCTGGGGCTACAGAGAGGCAAATCTGATGGCTGATGAGATCATCACGGTGGAATGGATCGCGACAGCACAGAGTATGCTGGCGACGATTCAGAAGATTGACAGCAAGATCGAACGTCAAGAAAAGCTGATGCAGAAGCTCAGCGATACGTCTAAGCAGGGGGCAGACGCGGCGGCCGGAAGCTTCAATAAGTTGGAGCAGGAACTAAGGGCCAGCGAAGCCGCGTTGAAAGCGTTGCAGATCGGGACGCAAGAGTTTGAACAGCAGAAAGCTGTTGTCGATCAGCTTCGCGAATCAGTTAAGCTCGCAAAGAAGCAGATTGAAACACTGGACGCTCCGGTAATTGCTCTGACTGGATCCTTTGACGCATTGCAGGCCGAGATCAAGGAAAATGAAAAGGCTCTGCACGGGCTTAAAATCGGATCAGCAGAATTCACCAGGCAGAAACAGAAAGTCGATGAGCTTCGTGGATCTTTGAAGCAGGCAAAAAAAGAAGTCGAGACGATCGAACCGGAAGTTCTTGCTTTGGCCGGTTCGTTTAATCGACTCGAAAAGGAAGTCAGCGACAATGAAGAGCAGTTGAAAAAACTGCGAATCGGGTCTGCCGAATTCGAAAAGCAACGGCAGAAGGTCGACGCACTAAAACGAGCACTAGACAACGCCAACAGATCATTGAAGCAGGACACAGAAAGCCCGTGGCCAAACGTTGCACGCGGAATGGCTGTTGCGGCTGCGGCCGGCGGAACGCTTTACGCGGCATTGGTCAGAGTCGCCCAAGCTCAACGCGATATTGTTTCAAGGGGAGCGGAACAGGCTGTTAATCTAGACACGCTCGCCCGCAAAATGCAGATTCAGGCTGGGCTGACAGACGAGGAACGGCAAGCGGAATCGCTTAAAGTTATTCAGCAGTCATCGCAGGCGGGGGTCGCTGCTGAATCTGGTTTTCAAGCGGCTACGCAATTGGCCGGATCTGGATTCAAAGATCCTGTCCAGTCCGGATCGCTGCAAACAATTCTAAACACGATGCAGGCGAGCAGTTTTCAGGGGTCGCCTGATGAACTGGTATCAGCGTTTGCCGAGGCTTTAAATGCGTACGGCTTAGAGAAAACAAATCAGAACCTGCAACAGATTGCCGTATCCGCACAGAGCCTTTTCAAGCAGACTGACTTTCAATTGACGGAGCTTCAGGACTTCGCGAAGAATGCTTCTGTCTTTGAGGGTGCCAACATCAAAATTGACGAAGCTTTGGCTGGCTTCACTGCACTTCGCGAAGTCTTGCCAGCGGCAGAATCAGGAACAGGACTTCGGAACTTCGTCAACAAACTTCAGGCCGGTGATCTAACAAAGGAAAACAAGCAGAATCTGGAACGCATTGGGGTCGATGCAGGGCAAGTCGACTTCGTCGGTGAGTCGCTCACTCAGGTGTTGAAAACCGTGAAGGATGCTACTGACAAGATGCCAGAGGCTGACCGTAACGCAGCCCTCGGGAAAATGTTCGGAACGGAAAACGTTGCGTCGGCTCGCTTGCTCATTAATAGTGTTCCGAGAATTCAAGAGCTGCAAAAGTCTCAACAAAACGGGGATCAATTCAACGCTGATTTACAGACAGCATCAGGAGGAATGCAGGCAGCCCGAAACAGGCTGGAGAACCAGAAGCTTGTCGACATGATGCCCAACGCCAATAAGCTCCAAGAAATTGACATGAGGAATCGTGAGCTTGACGCAATCGTTGAGCAGAAACAGCAGGAGATGGTAATTCGAGGCGGTGTCGCTGGGGCGGTAGCTCCTATTCTTCCGGGTGGTGCAATGGCGTTAGATGTTGCAGCACGAGCCAGAGACGAGGAACGAGGTGGGCGAGTCGCTATCAGCGGACTCAATGCAATCCAGCCAGGCACAGGCAATCTCATCAACAGTTTGCTTGACAGATTCACCGAGTTTCGCGACGAACAGGTGAAGACTCGTGAGGCAATACAGCAAATCAACAAACTCCCCCAACAGCGTCCACCACAAGCTGCCGTGAGACCCAAAGAGGCACCGCTACCAGCGGCGACGGCACCATGACGATAACACTGACCGACAAAGACAATGTTGAACGAATCGACACAGGATCGCACCTGAACGGGAGCGTCAAGCCGGGGCCGTACGATGCCGCGCGAGTAACGCAGCGATGGTTCGGGGCGACTGGTGAAGTGATCCTGACGGGAAAGCTGAGCGGAAGAGACTTGACGTGCTGGCTTCAGCTTACCGGCTATTCGTCGCACGCGAACTTACACGCCGGGATCGTGACGTTAAACGACGAAATCAACGCGGCTGGCACGCTCGATGTTGACGGGCTGCAGTTTCTGAACGTGATCTTTAACGGCTTCACACCCGAAGAAGATCCGTGGCTGGATGGTTCAGGCGTGAACGGTTGGAATTGCAAAGGCATACTTAGTTTTAGGCAGGTGAAATCATGAGCAATGAAGTTGACGACGATACGATTCACGTTGAGCAGGAAACAGATGTTGAGCCAGTGCCGAAAGATGTCGTCGACGTTGATGCGACGTGGGACGGCAAAGGCAGCCTTGACGATCACCGTCAGAAGCAACTTAAAACGATTGCGCAGCCGGGATTCGGCGACGCGGGAAAGGTGAAGAATAATGGCGAATGAAGTAACAAGCACCCTGAGATTGCTTTTGTCCTCCGGGGTAATCAGCAGCGACTTCAATCCAGGCCGGATTCGCGTGACATACACGCCGCTGGTGATCTATCGCAAACGGCATTTGATCACGACAGGCGAGGTCACTGTCACGCATGGTGTGACGAACCCGCGTTTTTGCATCCTTTACAATCATGATGCAACAAACTACGTCGAAGCTGGAACGACGACGACCGACTACCCGATTTATCTCAGGCCCGCCTCGGTCGCGACGCAATTTGAAATCGGGCCATCAAAGGCATCGATTTACCTGAAGGCAAATACTGCGAGTTGCTACGTCGATGTTCTTGTGTATTGAGGGTTATGATTAATGAGCACCGACATTTTCAACAGTGACGACGCACTGTTCGTCGCCTACGAAGAATTCACCGTTCTTCTTGGCCCAGATGGCGGAACCGCACCAGGCGATGCCGACACGTTTGAGAATGTCTACTGCTCAATTGTGGTTCAGTCTGCGGGATCTCGCATTGATTATGCAGATTTGAAGTATGCTTTAACCGAGTCGCTAGAGAACCGTGAGCAACCCGCGTCATTTGCTCGCGTGGTCGAGATTCGCTTTCCTGAACCTGACGGAACTGTGATTCATCGCGGCGACTATGTGGGCGAGGGATTTCGGGTTGATCAAGACGGTGAATCGCTGACAGCGACAAGCCAGTTGAGGCCGTATCATTTCGGCGAGCCTGTCACGGGATATCTCGTTTGGGATGCAATTGATCTCGGCGAGAAGAAAATCGCGGATCATATCGTTTTCAATCCGATAATCGACGACAAGACCGTGTTTAACCGCTCGGATAAAACACGCACTGGAACAGGGCTCAGCGGGCACTTGTGGACACACCCGGAAATTGCCGACTCGTCCGTGGGACAAACGTATCAGGGACAGGTTCGAGAAGAGTGGACATTATATGAAGCCATTCAAGCACTGTGTGAGTTGCTGAATCCAGATGCCGAGTTTATAGCACGTCCGGTTTCCGTTGATCTCGATGTCCTTACTGGAGCACCGCCAATCCGGAATGTGGTCATTGAACTTGGATTGCGACTTCCAGCGGCACTCGACAAGATCCTGATCCCACTTGGATACAATCACTGGATCGATTACGAACAGGCTCTGCCTCAGATCGTGTTTTTCAAGATCGGTACAGGCGAAGAGAAAGAGCTATACTGGCCAGCGGTTGGAGCTGCTGTCGAAGCGGCGACGGCCAACGTTAATCAGTTGGTTGTCAGCAACTCAATCGGCGACAGCTTCAACCAGGTTGTCGTTCTAGGCGGATTCGAGGAAGCAGAAATCACGCTTCCTCTTTATCCAGCGTGGCCAGAGGCGAATGATTCGATTGCTTCCGCAGACTTGTCAAAAGATGGAGCACAGTACGCCGCAAATGAATCAGCGTGGCGTCTGTTCGTGGCCAATGAGGCAGGCGACATCGATCCAACACTATCGAGGCTCGGACAAACGGCGGATGTTCCTGTTCTCAGCACAGTGTTTACGATTGCCACGCCGCACCGCAGAACGCTTGGAGAGCCACTAACGTGGCAAGCCAACGACAACGCAACTGAAGAAAAGCCACAACGCCGCCCAGTGAAAGTGGAATACTCCACTGATGGCGGAACGACATGGCTGCCAGAAGAAGAGAACTGGACAATCAAACTCTGCCCCGATCAGATCGGTATCTATTTCGATGGCAAAGATATTCCCGTCGAGATTTATGACGCCAGCACAAACGGACGACTTCGCATCACGGGCACTGTGTTTGGCGATTACAGGCTTCGCGGATTCGCAGAGAAGCAAGCGTGGGCGGTCAATGCTCGCGTCAATGAGCAAATCATTGTCGCCCCTGAAAAGTTTCAAAGCCGATGGCGACAAGAAAGCGGTGACTACGCATCTGTATTAACCGGCACGGCAGACGAGCGAGACGACTACGACGAAATTCACGACTACGCTCAAAAGGTTCGCGATCAAAACCACTACGCCGAAATGGACTGCGAATTTCGCCTGCCTGGCTGGCATAAAGAATACAAGATAGGTGATTTGCTTACCAAAGTAGCAGGCCGCGAAATCAGCCTAGACTCCGCGCCAAGTAACGCTCCGTCGCGTCGGTACGTCCAGATTGTCGAGCGACGATTTGAAATGTCGGCAACTGGCGGACCGTCGACGGTGCTGATTGTAGATCGCGGAGTTGTGCCGATATGACGCGGCGTGAGTTTCGCATCATTGCCGGGCCAAGCACCGGCAGCCCGGAACAGCAAGCGACATCGCGACGCACCCCATCACGTAGGCAATTCAAGACGATCCACTGCGGCGGTGCAAATGTTCCGCCCCGCTTCGTTTATGCCGATTTGTTGAGGCTCGGTTCGCCTCCCGGAACGGGCATCCAACTAGCCTACGCCCCAGCCAAAGACGCATTAGAAACGATCAGCGGCAACGCGATCACGCAACTTCTGCCATCTTCACTCAGCGACCTGGATGATTGCGAAGTGTATTGTCTGGGATGCTTTGGTGCCAAAGACGGATCATTTACTCAGGGTCAAATCATGACCCTTAATTCGACTCAACGCGGCATCATTGCAGATTGGGTCAATGCTGGCGGAAAGTTGCTGTGCTGCGTCGACTACAAAAACCTTACGAACTCTGGCGGATCACTGCTTTTTCGCTCGCTTGATCCAACTTTTTATGATGCCTTAGAGCAACTCATTAGCGATGCCGGAGGTTCGCTTACATTCGGCCGAGAAGACGCAATCAACGGGTCTACGCCCAACCCGTATGACAAAGCCACGTTTTTATCGGATTCATGGACAACAGGAATCACTGGCGAAATCGAATACGACGGTCCAGCCGGAAGTTCAATTTCCGGAGGCACGCAATTGTTTGCCCCGGTTGCGAAAAACACCATTGTCAAGCAGCAGTGTGGCTCAGGCTGGATCGTTTGTCATGGATCGCGTAATTCATTGTGGGGCAACGAAGACGAGAATCAGGGTGTGCCGACAGGATATACGGCAATGACTGAGTTTCTGGATTTTTACTTTAATTTGTGAAAGCAAGGACCGTCATAGTCTGCGACCGGCAAGCAGGCAAAACCACAGAACTGGGAGGGCCAGAGTGTTCAGATCACTCTGGCTCGCTGTGTTTTACCGGAGCTGGCTCATTGCGGCGGAACTCGTAGGCCACAAACTCACATCTCGTTTTGCTTTTGTTCCATCGAAAACGAGCCCAGCAAGCCGGGCATTGATTAGGGGCTTCGTTCAACGGCGTTCCGCACTGTGGGCATCGAATGCGAGCGTCAATGAACGGGCAAGCGAACAAGCCGATAGGACCGAAAAAGAAGCACAGTGCAAAGCCACCAAATGTGTTATTGCGCATACTGGCAATAATGGTTCCGGCAATGACAGAGGCTAACCACGTCCCCATGAGATAGCCAGCCATCACGCACACCCTCTGGCAAACCACATCAGCAGCAGAATCGGGCCTGCGACAATGCAGGCGCGTAAGTCACGGGCGATTCGGCGGGACGGGTTCATGGGGGACAGGATGCACATTGTACTTGTGAGTGTCAATCGAAACGACAACGAGAATTCTCGCTGTCGTTTTTTTATTGTCTCAGTTGGCTCAATGTTTTCTGCGAGATTCACAGATTCTCGCTCTCGGTCGCTCGGAAATTTTGACGGAGTGACAACACATCATGGATGGCTCTTTGGGATTCATTCGTGAGCAGAAACATGTCCGCAGTTCTTAGTGAGTTTCAGTTCACGTTCGATGCTGGTTGTGTTGTCCAAATTCCTCTCAGGGTATTCCCTGAACCACAGAGCCGAGTTGTTGAGGCGGCAAAGCCTGAAGTGATCGAGTCCCGGAGTTTGGTGGATTTGTACGACGAATTGCTATCAGCCAGTGACAAGGAAAAGCGAGTGTCAGTGAAGACAATCAGAGACAACCGGGCTGCACTCCACAAGTTTGAAGCCTGGGGTAAGGCTCAGCATCGAGTTGTGGCCGACAGGCCGCTGAGCTTGCTGGAGCAGCCGAAGATTCTCCGCGGTTATGCTGAGTTCCTGCGGAGCCAGGTGAAAGGCAATTCGTCGGCAATGGCTTCGAAGGCTTTGTCTGCAGTTGGCAAGCTGGCCGGGGCGTGTGTTCGAGCCGGCATGTTGAAGCAGAAGCCAGAGACGGTCAGCAAATCAACGATTAATCTGCTGAGGCCGCGGACTGAGGAGCAGAGACGAGTCAAAGCGGTTCCTGTCACGGTGGCTGAACTTCAGGCGATGCTGTCCGTTGTGGACGGCTGCAAATGGCCGCGACTGGGGAGCGTGAAGCCGTCCGTGTTCTGGCAAACAAGCCTGCTGGCTCACTAC
>Ga0049081_10000341_pt1 | contig 17963 bp, 37 predicted proteins | sample GreLakmeER78MSRF_FD_66717 | JGI IMG/M metagenome (GOLD analysis project Ga0049081, IMG submission 66717) | Freshwater lentic microbial communities from great Laurentian Lakes, MI, USA - Great Lakes metaG ER78MSRF | ecosystem: Environmental > Aquatic > Freshwater > Lake | place: Great Lakes...
TTTCATAATAATTTCCTTTTATAAAAGTGCCAGTATTCTGTTACGAGGAACTGGCGAAACCCTAAGCAGTTTTTAGGCTGCTAATGCGAACTTTTCATCGTTTGCGTTTACTTTGGTTTGATTATTACGCCTTGTCATGGCGATTCTCCAGTTTTCTACTCTTTGCCCTGTCGAAACCAGGTCACCCCCATCAAAAAAAGACATGAACCAAAATCAAAATTGTCAATAGTGTGATTACTATTACTTCATATGGTTTCAATCATATCTCCTTTTGGTGGAGGTGTCGGGAATCGAACCCGAGTCCAGAACACTTTTCAATTACCTTCAACGAATTAGGTGTGATGGTCAGCTTTCGCCTTTGCTACCGAATACTCGGTTCGTACCACCACATAAAACAATATTGTATCAGATATTATGATACTTGTCAATATATTTATTCAATCCTGCCAGGTAATGTTTTTTGTCCTCTATGAATATCTGAGGTTGTTGATTTTCTACGGCAATTGCAATTACGATTTGGTTAATGGAAATGCCTGTTCGTTCTTCAAACATTTCTGCGTAGGCTGAGGCTTGCATAAAATAATTGGCAATTTGGTCTTTCTCTTTGGAGTAATTTGCGGTCTTCCAGTCAATGATGGAGATTTCTCCGTTCCATTCTCCAATGCAGTCACATCTTCCTGCAAGGCGTAATTCATCACTAAACAAGGGTTGTTCGATGCCATAAATGTTATTTACATGCGTATCTAAAAAAGGTTTTAATTTCAAAAATAATTCTTTTGTATCAGGCATTACTGAGTGCATTTGAAGTGGTGACATTTCATTGAGTAAATACTTTTCAACAGTATTGTGCAATTTGGTGCCACGACCTGATGCTTTGCGAGATATACGATTTGCTTCTTCTTCACCAACTCTTTGTCGCCATTCATAAATGGCTTGTTTATTATATGATGACAATACCGTAGTAATAGACGGATAAACATTGCCTGTTGGCGTCTTGTATGTTCTACCACTTTCGGTTGTTACAGATTCTAATTCAAAATTTAAGGCATCTAGTTTTACATGGTTAAAATTCACTTCGGTTATCCTAGATGCTTTTTGACGATTTGTTCCGTCTTTACTTGTTTGATTGATTTCTTTCCAAATCTTTGTGCAACCTTAGAGGTTGGATGTGCTTCTGCGACCTTAGAAAGAACCTCATTGAATCCAGATGGAACACGACCACTTCTGGAGTTAGAAGTTGAAACACCTGACACTAAAGCAGGTGCAGTTATAATTGATTGAATGTGTGGATTATTTTTTAGATATTCTTCACGCTCTGAAATCTTCATCAAGACTTCAAATTCTTCATCAGTTTGGGTGTTGCGAAATTGGTATGTTGGCATTATTACTCACAGCGGTTGCGAACCAGTTAGGTACTGGTCGCTTTGTCCATTTAGCAAAGTGTATTTTTCTTTCAATATAATATTTATGATAAGAAGCGAGAGAATCACCGGCAATTTTACAATCATCTGGCATTGCAGGAGTAGGCGGATAAAAATCACCACCAGGTATTTTGCTTGGTGCAACATTCAAACAATTCAATAAACGGCTACAGGCATGTTGTTTACCATAACGAAAAGTATATTCTTTGCACAAGAATTCCCACATTGTAAACAACCACCCGTAGTTTGCAACATTAGCACGAACCCACACACCTGATGGGTGATTAACATGTGATGCTTTCATCAAACGACCTTCACGGTCATCATGTAAACGCCAACGCTTAATTTTTCGACCATTTGCGGTCTTATCAAAATATTCTTCACCATCGAGAACACGATGAGCCGTGGACATAAGTTGAGCATATTCAATAATCATCTTAACCACATGTTTGTCCAAATGCATTTCTGCACAGGTTTTTGGATGTCGGTCAAGATAGAATATGTTCATGGTAGTTCCCTATCGGTCATTTGTTTTTTCTTTTTCATACCACCTTTATGTTTCTCTTTTGGTGTATCATCATCACGCACCACCTCCCACAATTCATTAAATTGAACATTCAAAGAATCATGGATATCTTCAATCGAACCTTCAATGTACCAAAGTGCATTTCTTATATCTTCGGTATTTGCCTGTTCTGCACCAATAGAAATTACACGCAATACGCTTGACATTGCACTCAAGCGAATAATTTGCGTTTCAATATTTGACAATTCACTATAATACTTCATTACCAACTCCCGTCATCAATCCAAACTCTAATCGTTAAAAACAGAAAGGTCAAACTATATGTTCTTTCGTTTTCTGTTGCCCATTCATTGACTTCTTTTCTGAACCATGGCAAAACTTTCCAATGTAAAGGGTTCAAATGAATTATAATAGAGGCGCCGCTATATTTGAGGTAATCATTCATCTTAATATGTACCTTGTAACAACAATATCACTTTTATTAAAAACATCACCTGGTTTTCTCATTCGACACTCTGTTTTCATTTTAGAATCGGCCTGTTTCAATGCCTTTATAACAGTTGCTTGTTTTTCGACACAATCTGCTTGTGTAGGAAACTTTTCATAAATTGTATAATTATTTGACGATGCTAACCAAACGACAAGAACCCAATTCATTAATGCACCTCAGATTCTTTTTCAAAGATGTTTGACCATCTTTCGAGTTTATTTCTTTTTTCTAATGACGCTCTATAAACTGCACTTTCATTCACAATTTTCAATTGCATCATCAACTCAATCATACAAAGCAAATCGCCAAGTTCTTCGGTCAATCTTTTACGATTGGTTTTCGCTTCGTATTCAGAATCAAAACCAAACCGAAAACACTTGCTAATTGCTTGTGTTACTTCTGCACATTCTTCTTGTGCAATCAACATAATTTCTTTTTCTTTACTATTCATCTTAATGTATTCTTTACTTTGAATTCTTTCATTGTATAGTAATCAACCAAACACCGTTCTATGTAAGTGACCAAGTCTGTTTGGTTTGTACCTTCAACCGCAAATCTAACTGGACAATACCCCCAGGTTTTTCTTCTTACGAATTCAGCATAATACTCTCTGTGAGCATTATCTGAAGCATCAAACACCGTTAAGGGTCTCATTTTTAAATCTAATACACTCATGGTGATTCCTTAATCATATTTGCTAAGGGGCACACAAGGCGCTTCACAGCGAGCTTTCTGTTGTTTAAGAATGAGCGGACTTCGCCTCTATGAGCACTTTAAATGCGGACGATCCATTTTGAAAGTTCGTAGAACTCGGCATCTCCGACTTACAAGCTCGCATGAAGTCTCGCAATTCCCCCGTTAGCAAAATTATTTACTCAGTAACTTCGGTTACTTCCATAACTTCTTCTACCACTTCTTCAGCAACAGGTTGTGCTTTCAAATCTTTCAGTTTAGCAACCTTAGGTGCAGGTGCAGCCTTGGTTTTAGCCTTGACAATCTTTTGTGATTGACCAGGTGTAAACGATGTTGCGCCAACACGCTTCAAATAATCTTTCACATCAGCCACATTCATTATTTGATATGCGGTGATTTTACGACCATCTTTGATTGCCTTAACGACAGCATTAGCATTAGTTTTCATCAACCAGATATAGGTCGACAAACGATACATATGAATCTCTTTACCAAGAGTAGCATCGATTTCTTCAATCGTTACTGCTTTGCCAGATACCATAACGGTCATCAACTTTTGAAACGGTGCAAGTTTATCAGATTTACCACGAGCCATAATATAAAACTCCTTTTATCAATTTAGAAATAACAGTATAACACAACACGGAACAATTGTCAAGTACCTTATCGCAAGTATACCGAAAATGTTACCGCATCTTCTTTTAGGCAACCACTTTGACGGGTATTTGCCGACCTTCCATACTTTTTTGGTCGAGGTCCCCGAAATTTGAATCGCACAGGTTGCCCAATAACATTGCGAATCAACTTCCTGGTTTTCGATGTATATTTCACCATTGGTATACTTTTATACAAAGAACAAAAACCAGGAGAACTAAAATCATTCAAATTTAAAATCATGCTAATTCCTCAGCAGAACAAAATTCATTAAATTCTCTCCATGTGCCAGAAAAAATCACTTCGGTTGGATTCTTCACAACCACTTTATTTTCATACACATGGTATTCATATTCTTGTCCACAATCTTTTGCGGTTACAGGATACATGTAAAATCCTCCAACATCAATTTTGAAATGTGCAATCAATTGAGCGGCAAGACAACCCATACCATTTGCAATTTTGCGGTTATCACCAACACGAATACCGTTCACAATCGCATCAAACGAATTCAAAAATTCTGCCAATTTACTTCCATGATGTGATGGATAACCATCAAATTGGCGATACATATTAATCATAGGTTCTTTATCATCATACACAAAAGTCAAACTACGAGTTCCCATTTTTTCTTTCTCCAAAAGTTTTCATCCATTCCATAACAACATCTTTCGCTTCGTATCTGGACAAACCAAATGCGGATTGAAGATATGTACCTGAACCAAACATATTCACTTCACCACTTTCACGCAGGTCATCCAAATATTCAAACATCAATTCTTTTTCACTAACTACCATTTTCACAAGCCTCCATCATTTTGTTGGTAATATTTCCAATTACTAATATAGTTTTTTCATCGTCAATAGATATACGCATTTCATTAAGTGCATCATATATCACATCCAATTCTTCATCATTAAAATCAATAATCATACTAAAAACTCCAATTCTTCAACTTCAACAAATTCATCCGTAATTTTCCTAGGGATTTGTTTGTCAATTGCCTTTGCATATGCTGCCGCTTCATTCTGGTCAGCAAACGCCTTTAGATTAACATAACCACTTTCAGGACCAAACGATTTTACAATAAAAATTTTCTTCATATTATTCCCAACTTTTCTTGTCACCAAACTGTTCATTCCATTCATAACCTGCCATATAATCAGAAATTTCTTTTTCTGTCATTTGGACTTCTTCAATTCTAGGAGAGGTTGAAGTACCTTCAACATAATAATGCGGTGTGATACCACGATGATAATAACTATCAGCAGAACCACGGTCAAAAGGACCACCATGGCGGGTATCATAATTATCACGGTCTCTATAAGTAGCAAATTTCATATTAAGCTGCCTTCATCATAAAAGTAGGATACTTCACAAAACCAGAGGTGTCTTTTTTCGCTTTACCTTTGGCATACAAACCAACCACAACACCTTTCGGGTCTAAGAATCTCAAATCAGAATCATCACCATTGAAAACTGGCATACCAACATAATCTTCAGGCATTGGTAAAGTCTTTTTGATACCAAAAACAACCGCAACATTATAACCTTGTGCAACCGCTTTTGTCACATCGATATCATTACCATCAGCAGCGCTAAATGTTAAATGATAATTTGAAATTTCACTTACCTTACGACCAAGAATTTTGGTGTAATCATAAAATTGGACTTCAGGGAAAGCGGAGAAAATATTACGGAATAATTTGCCATTCCGAATCACTTCGTATTTTTCAAAAGAAAGGTCGCTTGTACCATTCAAACGAAAAACAGGAACCAAATCTTTTTTAGCACTTTGCTTGATACCTAATTCAATATCTTTTACCAATTGAGTAAAAAACTCGGTACGATTTTCGAAAAACATTTTGGTTTTGCGAATTCTCGCTTTTTGAATAGCGTTAGTATTTTCGCCTTTTTTAAACATACCACCACGACCAGCAGTATTCAAACAGGCAGCGGTACAACCAGCGGTACGCTTTGGACAGGTTTCATAACCAGAAAGATTTGCTGGTGCAAGGTGCATAATGTAAGTATTGAAACCTTGCTTCAAACCTTTTAGAATTTTTGGATTGCCAGTAGATAATAATTTCATAATTTAAGTGCCTTTTTCATTCTCAACAAGCATAGGATAACACGAAAATGCCGAATTGTCAACCAGCTTCGGAACATATGTTGCAAAAAAACAACAAAATGTTAGTGCCCACTAACTTATTGATTTCCAATGGTTTTTTTGCGTATATAATCAATGACCGCATTAGCTTCTGGAAAACCATCTTTTTCTTTCAAATCCACGGCATCATCAATCATTTTTAATTGCATTTCGTGGAGACCTCCAACAAAGGTCATTAATTGATTTTTTGTTAAAACCATTCTTATTCTTTGCATTTTATTCTGATCCATTTTATCTTCGCATATTCGCTTGGTCTATTGCTTCTTCATCCGTAAAAATTGGCACAGCATTGGATTTGTGTAAAGTGCCAATACCTTTCATTTTGTCGCCAGTGTAAACTTTGCCATGAACAGGTTTGGTGCAAGCACCAAGTCCAGAATTCAAACTTGGATATTTTGGTGTCTCTCGCACATATGGTTTTGGCGTAGAATACGGTTTTACATTATTTGTCACTTTGACTACTTTTTTGGTTTCGTATTTTTTAAGCATTTCTTCCCAAGAGCGAGACAGCTCACGCTGTTTCGCATTTGGTTTACGCTTTTTTGATTTTTGATGGGTATAGATAATCATTGATTTGCAATTTTCTTGGTACCAAAATACATGAGTACCAATCCTAACACGGCAAAACCGATTTGTGAGGCAAACACAGCACTAGAGGCAAGAGGTTGTGCATCCATGCCACCAACTGCACCAAACACCATTAGAAAACCCAAAACTGTCCTAATCATACTTCCACTCCACTTTGTAAAAATTGGCGGTCTTGAATAACCCAAGAAATATTATTCGCCAAGATATCTGCATTTTTTTCATTTAAACATTCCGCCAAAACCTGCAATTCTTCATTGGTCATGCCATTGATTTCGGAGGCAACTTTTAAAACTTTAAAGGAATTTGTAATCATGCAAACTCCACATTTTGAAAACCGATTGGTGCAACAAATTTTGCAATACCATCTTCACTCACAATTACATCACCAACGGAGACGGAATGCATACGGTCGATTCTTTGAATTTTTTCTTCAGGACCAATGTTGCCAATTTCGAAAACATCATTAAAAGAGGTGGCGTCAATTGTCGCTACTTTTTTGTAAAATACTTTTGCTTTTAAAATCGCAGCAGCATTAGGTTTCATAATCGTATCCAAGTAGGCTTCACGAATCATTGGAACACTATTTTCCTCATCGGAAAGATTAATTTGAAAAACATCGAATTTCATAAACAACTCCTTATCAATCATTATGGAACAAGTATAACGGATATCTGCCGAATTGTCAACCAGCCTGTACCGACACGCTAGAAAAGTGTTGCTTTTTAACAACATCAGCATGTTTGCACTTTCCACGATAACCAAATCCTATACAGGAACAGGTTAATTGGTTTTTTGAGTATCCAACAATATATTCATTTCCTTTAGATTTTACTTTAAAGGTTCTTTCATAAACAGGTATAAACTCTTCCCGTTTTTCTTCAGGTATATTTTCGGTATTGTATTTTGAAATTAGTTTGGATAAACCCGAATGTTTGGTTTCTTCAAACTTGCGGTATCTTTTATCTAATACCATTCGGGATTTTAATTCATCAATTTCATCGCCATGCCATTTTGCAAAAGCGACAATTTGATTTTTTGAATTTAGGAGATAAGTATGGTTCGGTTGTCGGTATTCGATACCGTTCCATACCGTGATTTCTTTTAGAATTTTCATCATTCATACATCCTATCACGGAAGGATGGAATTGTCAAGTGCTGGTGTTGTTTTTTTGCAACACCAAGTTAGTGGGCACTAACCTTTGAGGAGGCGCTGTTCGCTTGATTCTCGCATTTCTTCCTCAAATTCGGCAATCTGTAAACGGTTTAATTCTTTTTCTAAAACCGCTTTATCGCCTTGTGCTTCCGCTATCTTTAGTTCCAATTCACGGATTTGCTTGAGTAACATTTCTCTATACGACATATTCATCTTTCTCTTGTTGCTTCAACAACCGATAAGTTGATTTATCATGGTGTTTCTTTTTTTGTTTTGTAATGAAGAAATTTTCTTCATGTTTTTTAAACTTCGTTTTTGTTGGTTTATAGACTTTCTTTCCGCCTAACATTTTGAATTTTTAAAAAACCTCCTAGAGGATATGGTCTGCAATGCCAAGTTCTACTGCTTCATCCACAGTCAACCAAACATCACTTGGCGGTAAAAGTTTGGTCTTAATAACTCTAGTGGATAAATCGGTACATTCTTTGATAAGTTCAACCATACGATTATTCATATTTTCATTTTCACGCAAAGATGCTTTAAGGTCGTGATACTTACCTTCGGTGTTTTCTGAGAATTGGTGGCAGAGAATGCTTGTGTTTTTTGCAATGTATCTACGACCTTTGTCACCTGCTACAAAAATCATAAATGCGGCTGACATTACACTTCCCATTCCAATGGTTCGAATTGGATACTTGGAACTACGCATGATATCAATCAACGCAAAAGCATCACACAAACTTCCACCTGATGAATTGATGTAGAGTGTAAGTTCTTTATCTTTGTCATCGGTGTTCTCAAAAATAATCCACTTAATTGCTTCTTCGATATTATCTTCATCGATTTCGCCATTGAGAACATGGATGTGATTTTTAAGTAAACCAAGACCAATGAGGTCATCGGCGCCAAGCGCCATATCATGTATTTTAGGTATTGTCATGTCTTGTATGCCAGTTATAAGCGGTTTGAATAATAGAGATTATATCATGCTTAGGTCGGTAAGTCAAGACTTTTTCGGCTAAAGATACATCGGCAAATAGGAAAGGAGGGTCACCTGCCCGTCTGGATTCATACCTGAATGTCACATTTTGCCCGGTTACTTTTTTAACCAGGTTAACAATATCTTGTACCGAATAACCTCTTCCAGTTCCTAAGTTTAGAATTTGAGATTGTTTACCATTTACCAAATGTTCTGCTGCCAAAACATGTGCATCGGCAACATCACTTACATGAACATAATCTCTCACGCAAGTTCCATCAGGCGTTTCATAATCATTTCCGTAAATAGTGAAATTATTTAGATTTTGGAGAATCCTAGGAATCAAATGTGTTTCTGGTTCGTGGCACTCACCCATTTCGTTTTCAGGATCCGCACCAGCGAGATTGAAATAACGGAAGATAACATGTTCCACACCAGAAAGACGAATCTCCAATTCAGCAGAATATTTACTTGCTGCATAAGGATTGTTCATTGGGTTTAATTCATCATCTTCACTTATTCGTGTGTCTTTAGATTTGTAAAGACCTGCGGTAGACGAATAAACAATTTTATTCACACCCCAAAACTTCATAACATCTAAAAGAACATTTGTTCCATGTGTATTATTATCAAAAAATGTTTGTGGATATTTTACTGATTCACCGACTTCGATTCTTCCGGCCAAATGAAACACCACATCAATATTCACCTTATCAAAAAGCAAATGTAATGATTCACCATCTTTTATATCACAAGGATGAAACAAATCAATATAACGATTGTCGGTGTGTTTTATATCAACACCTACAACCTTCCATCCTGAGTTTTTAAGGGATTTAGCTAAATGTGATCCAAGGTATCCTGAGACACCTGTTATGAGAGCGGTTTTCATATTAACTGAATTCCAGGACCAATGATTATCGGTTCGTTTATCTGTATCGGTTTCTTCGTAGAGTTCCACGGAAAGCTTTCACCATATTTCTGTCTTTGAATTTCATTACCTTCGTCAAAAAATTCTTTGTTGACAGAGTTTTCATTACCATCTAATCGATAACACATGGTGTGAGCACCAGTGCAATCATACTTTGGAAAATGATGGCGGATATTCTGAAAGAATTGTCTATCCGCACCCCATTGTCCATACCAAGATTGTCCTATACGGACTGCAACATCACGCTTAACGGCAAAAGATGAGGTGTCCACATGGAATACTTCATCATTAAAATAGACAGGCCATTTTCCAAGCGATTCGCAATTGTCCTCACAGAGGAAGTTACCTTGTTTATCATAAATTTTCCTTAGTGAAAATGCCCAATCATTTCCGTTTTGAATTGTATTAACCAACTTTTTAACATGACAATTATCAAACCAGTTATCTTCATCCAAATAACAAATGATATCTGCATTGACCAAGAATGAACAGGCAGAATAAACACGATGACCATACCATCCTTTACCAACATTATCTTCTAAACGGATTGTTTTTACTTTGGATGCACCAACTAATTGTTCTTCAACCTTATCAAAGTATTGCGACCCATCGATAAAAACATAATGGGTTAAATCTTCGTAAGTTTGTGAATCAACAGATGATAAACATTGACTAAGATGGTCACTACCAATTGTTGGTGTAACAACTGCAACTTTCATAATTACTTCCCAGATATAGCCTCTTGAATTAACTTCGTTGTTAAACCTTTGATACCCAAATTCTTTTTCAACATCTTCAATAGTAATTCTGATTCGGATGGATGTAATGCTTCTAAGACAACCTTCAATAGTTTCGTTTTCTTGGCATCATCTGCTGCCAATTCATAAGGTCGATTTGGATGGTCTTTAATAAATCGGTATAACTTTGGAACTTCGAGGTCCAAATATGTAATGTTTAGACCGGCAGGTTCAACTGCGGGTCGCCATTCTTTTGGTGGGATAACATCGAATTTTATATTAGGGTTAAAGGCATATTCCAAAAATTCTTGGAACTTTGGATGCCAATATTTTCTTAGAATTGCCATTTTATCGGCTTTGGTTTCAGCCTTTTCAAATTCTTCAAAAATTTCTGGAAATAGTTTAGCGTCAATCATTAGAATTCATCAATCACTTCAATTAGGTTTTTGAGACGGTTCGCAATCATATAATTCATAAACTCTTGCTTCGAATGATTTTTTGCGCTCTCATATGTATCTAGTATAGCGGCCTTGAGTTTATCAGGAATTTTAGATAAATCAATCAAAGTTTCGTTGCGAGAAAAATTACGCAACATATCTTCATTGCAAAATTCTTTTGGTTCTTGATTCATCCAACCTATAATCTTCGCTTCTGTTATAGGTTTCTGCCTACCACCAACAACGAAAACATCATCAGGAGAAAGAATGTTAGGAATTCCATCACTTTTATCTCCTCGAATAATTAATTGTTTTAATTGTAAAGCAGGTAGAGGTTCTTTAATGTGTTTTTTCAAAATCGGTGAATACTGGTCAACATTAGGATACTTCTGCAATTGTGCAAAGTCTTTATCTGAGGACAGAATCATTATCTTTTGTGTTGCCGAATATTTCATCACCAAAGCCGCAATGATATCATCTGCCTCACAAGTTTCTACTGTAACGACTTTGTAAGGAGAGTAATCACGCAATTCATCACGAATTTTATTTAAACAATCGAAAATGGTTGGCCAATCATGTCCAGATGCCTCACGAGCTTTCTTACGACCCGCTTTATAATGTGGAAATAATTCACGGCGCCAATAGTTTTTGTTATCGCAAGCAATAACAACTTCAGGACCATGTGATTCTTTAAACTTCTTCACATAGGTACGAATGGTGTTTAAAATCATATGGCGAACCAAAGATTCATCTACGGCAGTCCGAGACGAACCTATTTGTTCCATCAAATTTGAGATTGCTACCTGATTGAAATCGAAAATTATCATAATATATCTATTATAGTATATGTAGCAATAAAAGTGAGGCAAACATTTATCATTCGCCTCGGTCTCTTTTGTCTACCTCAAAAATTAATTGGGTAATAAACTGGTGGTCAAGTTCGGTTGAGTTATTATCTTCAAATGGAATTACTTCAATCGAATCATCGTTTTCGTTATACCAAACCCAAATACAAACTTCTTCTTTTGGTCGATGTATCAATGCCCATGGTGTTTGGTCGTGTTCAGGAAATTCTCTTATTAATGAATCTTTGTGAATGAATACCGCAAAAGAAAGTTGGGTTGTGTCGCCCGCTTCTTCATATCGATATTCGTTATCTTCGGTGTAATACTCCAAATCTGCATAACCATCAAAAATGATTTTCACACCAAATGGTGCGTTACCCGAATCATCACCAGGTCGTAATATGCCTTCATCCATTGTGCAAATGAATTCACGAACCCAACCTTCAATTACTTCAGAATATTCTCTTTCATCATTCAGATATATCGTCATCTTCATCACCATCGTTAGTGTGTTTATCACAAGCAGTATAATACCAACCACGACCTCTCATTTTGCCAGGTGCGCCACAATCTTCACAAGTAACCGCACTTAGGTTTTCTGCAAAACGAATATAATTATAATGTTCATCAGTTCCTGCACGAATGTAAAAACGCAAAGTGCCAAACTTCTCTTTGACCTGAACAACAGTAGGAACTTTTTCTTCCGCTTCTACCATTTTCAATCGTTTTTCTTCAACTTCTTCTGGTGTAATTTCTTTACCACCAACCCAAGGCCATTTTTTGTCGGTATCATAATATTCTTTGATACTTTCATATCTTTCTTTTGCCTGATTATATTCAGAACAAAGTAATGCCGAAAGTGTATCAATAATATTATACCAACCTTCACCACAACAGAAACCCCAACACATGGCGGTCTCTGTCATAGGTGCATGGCGGTCACGATAAAGTAGAGGATACTTTTCTACCAATTGTTTATCAAGTTCTTCACGCATTTCAAATTTCCACAGATTTCAAAGTCCAATTATCGGCCTTTGATTCATAATTAATATAGCCTCGAGGATTACAGAAAACACGGGTAGTGCCAATCATGTAATCAAAATCTTCATGTGTATGTCCGTGAGTCCACAATTTGATTTGTGGATGGTCGAGAATAAACTCATCAAGACTGCTACTGTATGCACCATTCATCAAAGCATCATGTTGGTAACGAGGGTGTGTTGATTGTCGGCTTGGTGCATGATGACCAACAACAACAAACTTCTCATCAAACTTACCTTCAATCACGGTGCGAATGTATTCAATCATCGCCTTATGTTCAGGCACAGCATCTTCAGGACAAAATGTGCTTGGTTCTTGTTTCTTCTTTTGACCAATTTCGATAAGTCCACCACCTTCTTTAGTAACATACTTACCACCATTCTTACCATCTTCTGTGTAATCAGGATTCAATTCATAGATTGGAACTGTGCGAGTAACCATGCGATTACTATTACGAACAATTCTAAAATCATTCATACGGCGTTGAACATGAAACATTGTCAACGGGTCTTCCTTGTTCATATCAGTCCACAAGGTACCACCAATGAATGTCACATCATCAATTTTAACAATTTCTTTTTCTAAGAAATGAACATTCGAATATCTCTCCAATGCGGCACGGAGAATAGATTCAGATTTAGCAAAGTCACCATCATAGTGTTCGTGATTGCCCATGATATAAACGACATTTTTAAACAATCTGCTTGCATCTTGAAAAAATCGGTCATAATTGGGACCAAACTTACTTGCTACACAAATGTCACCAGACAATACCAAAACATCGGCATTGTCAACATTGTTTAACTCCAAATGACCAAACTCCAAGTGAACATCACTTGCTAATGCAATTTTCATATTACTACCTTTATAAATTACTTTACCACTCTAACAAGAATTATATCAGCGTTTAGTCTTCCTGTCAAGCCTGATTCAACTGCCCGAATACCATCTAAAGCATTGCGGAGATAAACTTTGCCGCCTTTGACTATTTCAGGCATTGTTGCCTCAGGTTTTCGAAGTGTCTTTTGTACCGATTTACTTTCATTAAAGTTAATGATGGAAGAACCTTTGACTGATAAACCATCGGCATCAATTGCATGATAGCAACCAAGTTTTCGGTTCTTTGTATTGAATACCCACAATTGCATCGCACCAATTATGTCTTTGGTAGGAACAGATTTGAGTTTCAACTCTTTGTATTCTTCCATGACACTAATCTTTGCAACTAATTGTTCAGGTGTTTTTGATTTTCGTTTACGAGGTTTGCGAGATTTAACTGCCTCACCGGCAATCTTACCGCAATCTAAGATGACTTGGTCACACCAAGCAATGATTTTCTTTAACTGTGGTTTGGAGAAGTTAGAATAACCTTCCTTGACTTCCGCATCATCAGTATGAAGCACATCATCAAATTCAATCCGCTTCGTCTTAAACCAATCGGAAATGTGTTTGGTATGCACACCTTTAATCTCCATGGTATGCATAATGGCATAAGGTGCCGAATTGGCAGAAAAACTTGAGGTAATCAGTTCATCCAACTGACCTTCTAATTCACCAATACACTCAGATGCCTTCTCACGGATTCGGTCTTGTATATTAGGCACAACAACTTTAGGTTGCGTTTCAACCACAACTTCTTTAGGTGCATTTAATTCATCTTTGAGTTTTGTTATTGTGTTTTCAAGCCAGATTTGGTCTTTGGCAGATAAAGAACCGCCATTCGAAATAATTCGACAAATAAAACCGAAAGTGGGAGATTGACCTTTGATTACCGAAGATACATCAAGTTTGTGTTTCTTTTTAAGGAAATCACAAGCCCATTTTTGGGCATCTTTGTTATCTTTGTTCTGAGCATACCATGATAAAGTTTTTATCAAATCTAGCTGAGACAGTTCAACCGAGAATTTCGGTTCTGTCCCAGCATAGACCATATTCGCATCAGTAATTCTTGCCATTTTGAAATCTCATAATGTTTCAACCAATTTATCATTCTATCTAGTAATTTTCTACCTGTCAAGCCATATTAGGTAGAAAATCTGCCTTAACGGGTTGTGTTCTTACTTATAATCTTGTAAGGCAGATACCACATTTCTAGGCAAAATTTAACCCATGAATCAAAAATGAAGTTTATCACAGTTCTGGTTCAAATGCAGGCGGAGGTGCGGCTTTACCACCGAAACCTGTAACTACTGGTGCAGGTGCCGAAAATGTGGGTGCAGGTGAACCAAATGGACTTGCCGTTGGTGATGGTGCCGATGCAAAAGCAGGTGTTGTTGCACCAAAACTTGGTGTAGATGGTGTTGTTGGTGCAGGCGATACAGTTGTTGGTCGTGTCGCTGCTTGCAATGCCATCTTCTGAGCATCTTTATCGCCACCAGCCAACATAATACCAGACAATGTGCCGGTTAAGAATGTGGCAATAGGTATAATCAACTCAAAGAACTTTTGGTCGATTGGTGAAATAGCATTGAGTGGTTGTGTAACAAAAATTAATGAATATAACACAACAAATACAATACCAAACAAGGTAAGTGCTAAACAAATACCAATGAAGAATTTTAACCGAGCCATTAACTGCTCTTCGGTATACATGAAGTTATCTTCTTTTTTTTCTTCTTTATTAAAAATGTTCAAGTTCATTTGCAATTCGCTCCAGTTATTGGTTTTGGTGTATTTTGTGCAAGAGTTTTATTTCCATCTGGCCCTAATCGTGGATCATTTTGGCCTTTGAAAATGTGTTGAGGACAAGTTCTTGTTACATCACACAAAGGCAACTTACACATATCTTTGTCCCAATTTGCTGGGTCTTGGCACGGATAACGAAACTTATCTCCGCTAAAATATGCAAGTGTTAATGGCAACAGTAATAAGATAATTAAAAATTTAGCTAACTTTTTATCATTCATTTTCAGTCCTTATTTAAGGTTTATTTATATTTTGTTTTACACTACCATAATGAGCGGATTGATGTTCTAACCAAATACCAATCAAAGAAATTACTATACATACGGCTGCGAATAATTTTGCCATAATTAAAACTTATAAAGTTTAAAAAGATATGTAATAATAGCCGCTACTCCAACACAGTACCAAAATAAATCATGTACCTTATGCCTATCTCTATCAATATACTTCATATCTTGAGCATTTTGATTTTCAATTTCGGTCTTTAATTGTTGAACTTTATTCCAAGCATCTTTACCATGTTTTTTGGTTAAATCATTTTTCAAATTATTTAATAAAATTTTTCTTTGTTCTTCTTCTTCAAATTTGCGAATGGCATTTAATTCCGCATTTATTAACATTTGTTCTTGATTTTTTCTTTCTTGAACTCTCTTTTTTTGCTCATCACGAACAGTTTTCTCCATATCATTTTGTATTTCACCGACAAATTTTGATGCATCGTCTCCAAATTTTTTTGCATTTTTTAATGCAGAGAGACCACCAGATAATTCTTTAGGAATTTCCATTTAATTTTCGCTTTTTATTTTGCTAAAGGATTGTCTAAGGCTCGTTGAATCTTAGTATCAATTTCTTTTCTTAATTGGCGAACATCTTGCTCAGTTTCACGGGACAATTGTTTACCATCACGCTCAACTTGCTCAACCACTTTCTCTAAACGGCGAATGTCGTTTTTGAGGTCATTCTTTATATCTCTAGTATAGTCGGTAGTCTTTGTAGAGTTTTCTTCAATGACTGCCAATCTCTTATCAAATTCTGTTAAGTCTGGTGCGACATACTTTTCAATTTTCATCTTCATATCTTGGTATGATTTGTAAACTTCAAATGCTCCATATAAACCACCAAGGATGGATGAAACGATTGTAAATGCAACCATTAATTTGGCCGGTGTAAATTCGTATCCTCCAATGCTGATGACGGTATCTTTGCTGGCATATTTTTTGACAGCAGATTCCATCTCATCAACTTTTTTATTTACATCTTTAATTTCTTCTCCCATTTTATGTTCCTCTTGCTAATTGTTTTTGTAAATTTCTTATTTTAATTATTTCAGAGGCATTGGGTTCACTTTTATTTGTTTCATTAATTTGTGCCTCTTGTTTTTTAGGTTCTTTATAATACCAAATAAATGTTGAAATGAGAACAACCACCTCAATTAAATAAAATACCATAAATGATTCAAAAAGTATGCTCATTTCTTATACTGTGCCTCAACCATTTCGTTATGAAGTTGGTCAGAAGGACCAAACATTCTTCTACTTAAAACTTTATTGTCAACATTAACTTGACCTCTGTAAATATCTTCTGGTCTGTAAAAAGGTCTATCAATTAATATAACTTTATTGTAAGCATCAAAACCAGGTACAAACGCCATTGCTTGAAGAACTACATTCTGTACCATTTTTTGTTGTTCCATATCTACTGACTTACCCATATTTTCAGCTAAATTTTTTCCATCTTCAATAGCCTTGGCTTTGGCCGCAGTTTCTCTGCGTTCTTGTAATTCTTGTCTTGCGGTTTTAGGTTGGTCTTTTGAACTAGATGCCGTTGAAGAAGAAGCAGTAGTCGATGACGATGGACCGCCAGTAGAGCCTGTCGTAGTAGCATCTTTCTTTTCTTCTTTCTTTTCTTGTGAAACGGCTGCAACAGTTGTTGGTGAATTTGGTTGTTGTTGAGGTTGCGACAATTGAACCGGTGCGGCAGGTGCGGCCGCAGAATTAGTTGTTGTGGTTGTTGTAGTAATTGCTTTGTCCACATTACTATCACCCGTTTTTGATACCGTGGTTGATACAGTACCATCTGAACCAATTGTTGAAGATGGTTCAGATGTGCTAGTTGTTACAGTTTTAGTCGTTGTTGTGGTTGTAGTATCTGTTGATATGTTTAAGATATTTTTCTTTGCATATGCTTCGGCATAATTTGGACAATCTGTTGCGTATAGACCATCTAGTGAACATTGTTGTGTTTTATAAGCAGTTGAATAACCAGGACATTGTGGTGCATAAAGAGGATTTAAAGAACATTGATAATTTAAATACGCACTTGCATAACCAGGGCATGATTGATTATATAACGGATTTATTGTGCATTGTTGTGTTAGAAACGCAGCTGCATAACCTGGACAAGAAGTATTATAAAGTGGGTTTGCATTACATTGCTGAGTTAGATAGGCGGCTGCAAAACCTGGACAACTAGAATTTGATAATGGATTTGCCACGCATGGGTCTGGTGTATATACTGCATTGCTATACATATTTGTTATAGATGCGTTTCCTAGTGTCCATGGTGACATAGCAAATCCACCTAATGCTGATGATGGTAAAGAATTATTAAAT
>Ga0049081_10000342_pt1 | contig 17934 bp, 16 predicted proteins | sample GreLakmeER78MSRF_FD_66717 | JGI IMG/M metagenome (GOLD analysis project Ga0049081, IMG submission 66717) | Freshwater lentic microbial communities from great Laurentian Lakes, MI, USA - Great Lakes metaG ER78MSRF | ecosystem: Environmental > Aquatic > Freshwater > Lake | place: Great Lakes...
GTCGTGGTCAGCCCACCCCTGGAACTCCTACACCACCAGCAGTGCCAGGCAATACGCGCACACCAAGAACCCCAGGAACACGTACTCCGCGTCCCGTGTCGCCTACTACACCTACTACGCCTACACCGACGCCTACACCTACACCTGGTATTCCTACAAGTTTTCCAACTGGTCCTACCGTTAAACCTGTTCCAAGTGGAGTACGACCTACACCTGATGATCCACTCTGGTCACCACCTTCGGGAAGGCCTGGATATCCATCACGCCCGATAGACACAACACCAACTCCCAAAACTCCAGGTTCAAAACCGAAACCTGATAAGCCAACACCTACTCGCCCTCGTCGTCCTCGCAAACCTACTGAAGTTCGTCCCAAGCCTGAAGCAAGTACTAGTTCAAAACCAGCACCGCTTCCTAAAGATATAACTCCTGCTGTTAGTGAAACGCTAGAGGCATTCAAGGATCGTAAATACAACGAGCACCAAAGAAGAGTTCGTGAAATGCGTGAGCGTGGAGAGGATGTGGGTCTTCTCCGTAGAGAAGAGTGGGAAAAAACTCACGGTCCTACCGTAGAAAAAGAATGGAATGCTCGTCAAACGGCAAAACCTACTCCTAGCAAGACTCCTACCCCAGATAGTGCTATTCCTTTGCCGGATATCATTCCACAACAAAGTGAAACATTAGAAGAGTTTAAACTTCGCAAATACAATGAGCACCAAAGACGTGTTCGTGAAGCTATTGAGCGCGGAGAGAATGTTGGTCTTTTGCGCCGTTCTGAATGGGAAAAGTTCCATGGTCCAACGGTAGAAAAAGAATGGAACGCACGACAAGCTGCTGATGTAATCACGCCTGAAGCAAAACCACCGAAGCCACCAAAAGATTTAATCAGCAAGGTTCCTGTTCCTAGAGGTGCCCCATCAGCGGCGGAGACTCTTCAGCAATACAAAGACCGTAAATATAATGAACACCAAAGGCGTGTTCGTGAAATTCGTGAACGTGGTGGAGAAGCCGGATTCCTTAATCGTGAAGAATGGGACAAGTATCACGGTCCAGCAGTAGAGGAAGCGTACAACAAGGCTAGAGAGCGCACTCCAGGGCGTGCCGAGAGACGCACAACAGCAGAAGAGCGCGGTGCTACTGCCTCTTCACGCAAACCAGCAGCTACAGATGTTCCTGACGCTGTACAGCCACGCAAAAAGAAGAAAAAAACAAAAGATACTCCTAGTGCGGATGTTCCGCCAAAAGATACTCCTAGTACCGACCTTCCAGAAGGATGGAATCAGGGACCTGGAACTATTATCACGCACGAAAACGGCGACATAATTGATCAAGAGCCTGTTGGTGGTAAATGGTTTGTTGTTAACAATGGTGGGACAAATGTTGGATTTGCCAACCGTGAAGATGCAATAGCCTGGCACGAAAAAAATGTTCTCAAACCCGCCGTAGCTCCACCTAGTAAAAATACTCCACAACCAAGCAGTAAGTTAAGTACAAAATGGGGATTTGGCGCTAGAAGAAGAAGAAATAGACCCGCAGCGTTTGAGCATTTGGGTGCCGTAGACAAAGATGGCAATTCAGTTACTGGAAGACTTACAAAAGAAGAAAGCCCGATTAAGACCAAAAATCAGGCTATTAATCATGTCAAAAATGGTGGGAGCATTTCTGAAGTTCCAGATGAATTTTTACATTCAGCACTTCAAGGAAACTCTGTCAGTGTAAAAGACATAATTGGAGATGAGGAACTAGAGAGAATACGTCTTGCTCTTGAACGTAATGGAATAGATCCTGAAGACGGTTGGTATCGAGATTATCTTTTTGAAACAGCTTCATATGCTTATTTGCAGAGTTTAGATCCAAATGAAAAACTTCCAGATTCTGTTATTGCCGCTATTGGTGATAGGAAGTTCATAGAAGTTGTCAGTGGATCTGCCGCTAAACCAAGACTTTATTTTGGAGTTGTTGACGGCAGGCTCGTACGGCAAGGTTTTGTTGTTAAGACACCAGACGACGCAATGACTTATCGCCAAAAAGATTCTAATGTTCATGAACTAGTTGGAACAGAAATGGCTCAGTTTTTTGGTTTTGCTCAAGAAGCAGGCCGACGCGATGGAAAAATAAATGGCAAACCTACAATTGTTCTTCCTTTCCTTCATAATGCAACAGAGGAAAATGTTGTACTTCAGCCATTTACGGGAGAAATTAATGCTGACGAAAAACAACTTCTCAGATTGTTTAACTTCGGAATGGGAAGTATAGATAGTCATGCGTTTAATAACTTTGAAACAGACAATGGTCATGCTAGTCCTGTTGACTTTGGAAGACTAGTAGTGGACCCTTCGGACACTAATTACGATTCTCCAATTAGTCCCCGTGCTTTCCAGCAAGGAGACATTGCTAGAGGAATGAGCGGTTGGCAAGATTCGCAAGAAGACATGGAAGCCTTGGGTCCTGAAGGAAGAAAACGGATTGCAAACCTATTTAGGGAAAAAGTCGCAGCAATAGACTGGGATGCTATGCGTGCTAGACAAAATGATGTATGGTCTGAAAGCGACGCAGCAACAGTTGCCTCAAGAGAATATGCAATAAACTTCATCAATCTTTTAGAAGCAAGAATGAAAGCCGTATCAACAGGGATGGGCGAAGATGATGCTGGTGGATTCCTTGACTGGTCACAACCGATTGTACGAGATTAGGAAAAAATATGAAACAATCAATGTGGATAGGCACTGCCGAATTAAAACCAATAGCCGCAGCGTATGACGGTAAAAAATTTTATGTTTCATCATTAGATGAAAATGTAAACAAATTCCTAATGTCTAGTTTTGAACAAATAAAAACTATTGATGAAGCAAAAGAAAAAGACTTTGATATTGTTTCTGAAGTTTGCTCACGACTCACTTATTCTGCTGGAAATTCTCATGACTGGAATTCAGACCGATGGGAAACAACAGAAAAAATCATCAATATGTTTACGGATAAAAACAAAAAAGCAAAATAAACATGATTAGCGAGACAGTAAACTTCAAAGCAGGTTCATTTACTACCGAATCAAATAAGGCTTCAATGCTTTATGAGGTAAAAAGAACACGTGCCGAATGGGACCCAGGTCTTGCCATACCCGGAACTGAACGCCGTGGTGGTTTTCGTTGCCCACCAGGAACTCGTTATGGTGGTCAAATCACTGACAGATTCGGTAGAAACTGCGGATGGGGTGTTGCCAGAAGACTAGCCAACCAACTAACAGACCTTGGTGAAAGCCTTGAAGAAGCATCCGACAAACGACGCAATAGAAGAAACAGAAGAAACAAACCAGATGTTCCTAGCATTGCAGATATTGTTCCTGATGAATCAACTGACGAAACAGAAGCAATCACTCCAGAAGTAGTAACTCCTGATGTTGTTCCACCAACCCCTGATGTTATTCCTCCTCCTCCGCCACGCCCTCCAGTTGCGCCTACTCCAGATGTGGTTCCACCACCACCGCCACGCCCCCCTACTCCTGATGTTGTTCCCACTCCACCTACTCCAGATGTTCCAGCAGCGCCAACAAGACGACGCTCACGAAGTGGTAACTGGATAGAACCGACTGAGGATTTTGATCACATAGGCGTTCGTTACAGAGATAAAAGAACTGCTAAAACCAAAGTGGATCGTTTGTCTGCGCAAGAACCTGGACAAACATTTCATGTTGTCGCATACAAAGACAATGTTCCCTCTAGTACTTTTGGATATTATGTTCTTGATGATGCACAATTAAGTGACTTGAAGGCTCGTAATCTTCCTGAAGAAAATATTAAGTTTTTTGATGCTCCGGCGGCTCCCGCACCAGAACCCCGCACACCTAAAGTTTCTACGGCTATAGAAAAAGTTCGCCCCGCCACTGCTCGTAAACCAAAGCTATCTTCACTTCCTCCTGAATATCAAGAAGGAAAAAGAACAAACGACCAAGCAGGAACAGAATGGATTGCCGAAGCACAAGCAGCATTGGTAGATGGCGACATTGATACCGCAGCAGCCATTATTTATAACACAATGAACTCACCAGAGTCAGCTCTTCCAAAGTCACGAAGTGAACTAGGCGTATTGCATACATGGTTGAGTGAAACTTCTCTTAGCCCAGATATTGATCCAGCCACGAGAGTTATGCTCAAGCAATATCTTCGCAATGTAGATAATGAAAGAATGCGCCGCAACTTAATTAGAGACGGTGCTGAATTTTCAATTTTAGCAGGCAATGATGAAACGCGTGGATTTGTTGCACAAGGAATAGACGAAGTTCTCGTAGATGTTACCACTCTGGCAAAGAACGGTGATTTTAATTCTGTTCTTGCTCTTCAGGGAATAATGATGAACACTGACCTTTCTGAGCTTGACGCTGAACAGATTGGTGAACTTAGACAGCGGATAGAAACCCTTAAAGGCAGTGTGGCAAGACCATCGTTAGATAATGAACCAGCAAGAATAAGACTTGAACGTTCTTTTGATGAAATGTCTCAACTTTTAGATATTCATCAACGTCGTCTTGATGGCGGAAATAAAAAAGATTTTAATTCTGAACTCAAAGACTTAACAGCAGAATACAGAGTTACAAAAACTGTTGGTACACAATTTGCGTATACTGATCTTGATAAAGCAAAAGCTCTAATAGCGGAAAAAAAGATTGACGGCCGGCCTTTGTCACTTCTTGACAATGGGACATCTTATGTAATTATTGACCCATACAAACTAGATTATGTTCAGACAACATACGCAAGTACAAGTGCTGGAGATGGCATACAGGTATACAAAGTAGGGTCTCTTTATGATCTTGGGCGAAGCGAAGCACTACGAATGGCAGTTGCCAACCGTAAATCTCCCATCTACACGCGTAGTCAAGACAACCCAGATTCCTATACGCAGATAACAAATGACACAATATCTGTAGTTTCCCCAATTGCAGGTCGTCCTGGAAATCACCTTCTTACTGATTCTGATTCCGATATTGCTGCTATCTCTGCAAATGTTAATGACCCCAAAGTGTTCAAAGAATCACAAGAAAAATTAGCCAACCTTGGGCTTACGCCATCATCTCTTGACGAAAGAAAATCAAGAAGAGAATTATTAAAATCAATTGCAAAAGCACGCTTAGATAGTACAAAAAGTCAATTAGACGAAGAAGTTCAAAGTGGAATTCTCACTGGTTCACGTCTTGATTCTCATATACAGAATCTGACATCAGAACGAGCAGAAACGGTAAGCAGGCTTAATGACGCTCGTGTCAAGATGCAACTTGCAATATCAAAGCATGCATATTTTTCTAACGAAGTGCGTCTTGACCAGCCTGGAAATCGGGCTGAATTAGCAAGAGCGCGAGTGAAGTTAGATGATGCGGTGCGTGATGTTGATCTTGAAACAGCCAACCTAGTGTCTGAAAATTCACGCTTAGCCCTAACGCAAGGATATGCCAACAACATTGTTGAAGATACAAATGTCGGAATATTTAATGGCCGATTCACAACTCTTAGTCCACGATTTGAACTAGCTGACGACATTACTGTTGATGCTCTTTCGGGTAATTTAGATGGAGTGCAGATAGCAAGTGCTGACGGTTTAACAATGACTATTGATTCTGCTGATGCTCAACAAGCCGCACAGAATATTGAAAATATACATATGTTTGGTGGTAATCCTCCTACAAATATTGATGAAGTTGCCTTGTCCTTAGTAAGACCAATTGGTGAAACAGATCCAACCGAGAGGTTGTCTCGGGCAGGACGAAACATAGAACTCCTGAGAAAAGAAGTTCAAAGAATAAATGAATCTCCAGTATTTTTGGTTAATCCAAACAATCCGGATCCAGAGGTGGCTGCCCTTGCTGTCCTTAATGCGCGTCTTGACAATCTGACAGAACTATATGAAGCCGCTAAAGCCGGAAATGCGATAATCCCTCATGTTCCTAACCCTCTAGGTAAAGAAGTTGCTGATGGTCGTGCTGGCAGACGGCTTGCGCACGGAAATATTGACGAAAGAAAAGTTGTATTTGATGCACTGATTGATATAGCGAACGGGGGTGTATTACAAGGTGACGAAATAGTTAATTTTAACAATAAAATACAGATGGCTAACGGCATACATTCTCCTAGCGAAGCAATTATTAAAAGCATGGAGACTGGAGATTGGTTTCCTGAAGCCATACGGGGCGACGAAAAACAAAAAATAGCGTACTTGGAATCCAGTATTGCAAGTCGCAATGCAGTACTAACTCATCATGCAGATGCTATAGACGCTAAAGTTCTTCAATTAAATAGGCTCAATACCCTCAGCCCTGAAGAAGTGGAGTCACTCACTGCTGATGGAATAGATGTTAAAAAACAAAAAGCAGAGATCCTTACAGACATAATAAACAATGCTGTTTATGTCAGAATGCAGAGAAATAACATTGAGGCAGAGGTTCTTGGATTAAACAGATTAAGAGGAGCAAATGATGAGACATTGCATACATCAACTGACATTCCTCAAAATCCCATAACTTCATCACCAGCATCAATATCTAGTGACGCTTCTAAACTGTATGACGAATATAAAAAACTCACAGTAAAAACCGATAAAACACCAGAAGAAATAGAAAAGTTAAAAGTTATTGAAAAAGCCTTGGATGATGAAATTAACAACACTGTTGATACAGCAATAAAGAAGCGTCGCAATACTCTTAAAGAATACCTCAAAGGCCGTTTCGGAACTAAGGATACGCCGTTTGAATCAATGACTCCCGAAAAATTTCAATCATTATCCGCTACTGAAAGAGAAGAATATGTTAAATCATGGTGGCAACACGATGAAGTGATTGGCAAGTCTGGAAAGAAATATAAAATAACTGCTACCATCACCAACCGCAATTATATTAGTGTAACAGTATCGGAAATAAGACCTGATGGCAGAATAGTCAATGTAACTAACGCAAATAGAGAATTAAGATATGATGCAAACGGTAAGCTTACTCATGTCTATAATGCGTATTTTGCTCTTCCGGCAGAAAACCAACGTGATGAAATAGCAACAATAATGAACAGTTACGCCGCTCTTGGTGCTGGCTCAGTAGGGATTAAATACTTCAGCACATCACCAGGGTTATCTGCTGGTCCATATGTTTGGGGCAGGCTTGGTTTTGGCGCTGATGGTCCAGGAATAGGATCACACGGGGCATCTAAAATAACTGAACAAATTCAAAAATTTGAAGCCGGAAATATTTCCATTTTTAAAACACAAAAAGAAGCAATGCTTGCCAAGAGACTTGTTCAAAGACAAATTGCTGGAGAAAAAGTAAGTCACCAGATGTTTATTGCTACATTTGATACAAGTAGCCCCATAGAGGGCATAGCCCCCGCCCAACAAAAAGCAGCTATGGATGAGCGTCATGAACAACTAAGGTTCTTTATTGTAACCAACATGCCCATGATTGGCGAACAGAAACAAAAGTTTAAGCAACAAGGAATGGGTGTTGACCCACGAAAAGTTCAATTCAGAAGAAGAAGGGCATAAGGTTTATTATGGCTGTTGAACTAAACGATTATCAATGTGACGCAATATTTGACGACCTTTTGTCACTAGACGACAGTGACACTATTGATAAAATATTACTAGTAGCAAACTCTATACATGCTGAAAATGCGATTGAAGAGCCTTCAATGCGCTGGATGGTTATACGTTATTTATTGCGTCCAGAAAACCTAGAAAGATTATCTGACATTTTATCGGACTTTGATTTTGATAATGAATTAGATAACCCACAGCAAAGTAATGAATCGGAAGATTCCCAAGATTATGAATCAGAATAAAACAGCATTCAAATTAAAAAAATTTGAGAACACACGCAACACTTCAACACTCATGTTTGAAGTTAAGGGTGCTCGTGCTTTTTGGGATGATTCCTTGTCAATACCTGGAACTGATCGGCGCGGTGGATTTCGCTGTCCGATAGGAACAGAAAACGGTGGACAGATAACAGACAGGTTTGGTCGTAACTGTGGAGCCGGAATAGTTAGAAGAGTTGGAAAACTGTTTGGTGAACTTGGCGATAGGGCTGGTATTGGTGACGGAACGAGGCGTGAAGAACGTCGTGCTAGACCAAAGCCCCCTGCTGGCTCAACAGGAAGAACAAGAGGTGTTCTTGCTGGAGCAGCGTCTCCTGCTCCTGAAACAGATAATCCGTTTGATGTTTCTTCTGTAGCTGCCAGTGCTACAAAACCAGTAGACAAACCGATAACCCCACCAGTGGTAGATAGACAAAAAACCGTTGATGCTTTTGGTGTTCAAGCTGAGTTTTATGCAGAAGGGGGAATACTAAAACACATCATGGAAACAATAGAGGCAGGACAGCGTTCAGATAGATATAGAAATTCCGCTACTAAAGAGCTTTATCTTGAAGCGGAACAAGCATACAAAGATGCAATGCTTGAGCTTCCCGGAGATTCCCCAGACGATGCAACTAAAAGAGTTGCAAAGCTTCTAGATACCCTACGATGGGATATCGGTCTTGCGGATACTGGTGCAGATTCTGATCGTATTCGTGAGAAAACCAAAATAATTAGAGATTTACATAATAGTAAAACATTTAGAGAGCAAGCAGCTCTATTCGTTTCCGAAGATTACGAACCAAATCCTATTCATTATTTTGAGCGCCAAAATATTGACTTTGAATATGCTGCCGCATTAATGACTGAAGACACCGTAGTTCAAAAATTACGACGCATACAATCATTAAAAGCAGTAGCGATTGAAAATATCACCAATGCAAATAGGGATGCTTGGTCCCTCATTGATGAAAGAACCATGATGTCTACCTTTGAAAAACTAGACATGCTTACATTAATGGAAAGCGATGTATTGTCAAAAAACTCAGATCGTCTTGGTTGGGGAATAATGCTTGATGGTGAAAGTGCCACAGAGTTAGCTCCTGGGATACCAAAATATCAACTAAATACTTACGCACTTGGTGATCTTCAATATGAGATGCGACGAAACAGCACAGAAACAACAGAAAAATTAGTACAACTACGCAATAGCTTAATAGCAATCTTGAACGACCAAAAACGTGATTCGGTTGATAAAAAATTAATGGTTGATGCAAATGGTAAATACACAATGGGGTCCGCTAGTTACACTCAACAACAACTTTATGGAGTTACATTACTACTCAAAGAACGAATGGCGCTCAAAGATACTGCTGACGCCAACCCAAATGGTTATCACGCTGATGGTGTTCCAGTTTTCTCAAAAGAAGAACTTATGAGCAATCCAGGCTTTGAATCAGCCATAAGCGATGAGTGGGAATTTCTTGCAACAGCCTTAACATCAATAGAAGAACTTGCTTCAGATGCTTCCCCAGAAGAAATTCGCAATCGCAATAACGACATAGCTAGTAATAAAGAAGTTCTGCGTAAAAGATTGGCTTCTTTCGCATTTGACATGAACCGTACAGAAGTTGATTCTTGGCAATATAACGATTCACGATTGCGCTACCACGCAGCTTTGATGGCCTACGACGGAGTTTTGGCTCCTCCCGTAATTGATATTCCCGATGTTTTACCAGAAGAAATTGATGGCCGATTAAAAGAAATTGCTTTGCAAGAATTTGACAAACGACAAGAATATCTAGGTGAATGGATGAAAACTCATTATCCAGCTGGCGAAACACCGTGGACAAAAATAAGCACTAGAGATTTGGCTGACGCAGTTGCTAACGACGACAACGACACTATCGCAACATGGCTCACTGGTGCTTATGAAATAGAAATGACCGGTCTAGATGGTCGTGAATACAGAACCAGACTTAATGAATTTAACTGGGGTGACAATGTTGACGAAGAGCACTTTGGCACTGGTGGCGAAATATTCGCATATATAGACATTGAAGTTTTAGATGAAGACACGGGCGTCTGGCAGAAAATCGGATATTCAACGAGAATAATTGACCCAAGCTCAGATGCAATTTATAGTGCCTCAATGAATGTTGATGACCCCAAATATAGAGGTGCTGGAATAGCATCAATCTACAATGGTAACTCCTGGACATGGGCGAAGGGTGCTGGTTTTGACGATATAGAAGTTATGGCAGTAGACGATGGAAGTTATGTTTGGGGTCGTGCCGGTTATGTTGATGAAAGCTTGTCTCCAGATCCTTTTGTTGTTGAATTGGCAAAATACAGAAGAAATATTCCGTCAATAATAACAACAGAAGAACAGGCTGTTTCCATTCAGAGACTTGTTAATCGTGGTGCTGGATCACATATGGATTGGATTTTTGCATTAGAAAACGGTAACGCTGAGGGCACAAGCGAAGAAAGAGCTCTTCGCAAAATACAACTTGGTAATTGGTTCAAACAGAGAGCGCCTTTTAATAGTGGAACACTAAGCCTTCTTGATGACGAGATGTTTTCTCTTGATCCACGAATAAGAGTAAGACGAGCAAAAGGTAAATCAAAACCTAAAGTGCCTCTATTACGCAAAGATTAAGGAATGAGATAATGACTAAAAAAAACAAATCAATTGTTACCGAAGAGTACCGAGCAACAATAACAAAACAACTATATTCTCTTCCAGACAATGAAAGACACGCAATTATGCAGATTGCTTTTGCCTTGCGTGATGAAGGAAAAGATGAAGATACTGTCCAGGCGGTAATTTGGCATCTGTCAAAAAAGGAAAACAGCCCGCTGATACCTCTATATTTTGCTAAAATACAACCATCGGAAATATGGGATTCTTCGCCAAGCGGTAAACCTGAAGATGCAAAAAAAGCATCAAAATTGCCTACAAGTTTGAAAATAAATAAATAAAATGACAAATAAATCAAACATCAAACCGACCAGAGATCAAGCTTTAAAAGTAGCCAGACTCCTCGGTTCATACGGCGCTCATGTTGCTGAGAATGGTGAATGGGCACCATGTAAGTCCCCAGACATTCTTCGTAATGTATTGGACAATAAACCGGCTGGCGAAGTTGCGAAGAAAAGTAGCATCATTGAACACCGGACAGACTCCTACAGATCCTTTAGTGGTTGCTACTCAACATCCATAGAAACAGCACTGAAAACAGCCAAGGAGAGAGGATGCTCTGGAATGCGAGTAATCCTTACCGAATCAGGCAAGAAGTACGCTCCATGTATTCCCAAGAAGTTTGAAAAGCTCAAAGAACGTGGAGTGGCAGGGATTGACACTCTTCCCGATGGTGGTCTTGTTTCTTCTCAATTCAAGGATGATATTACCGAAATAGATGCCAAGGGTTTTGTTAACTATGTCAGTGAATCAACCGATCCAGATGTGTTTACAAGTGGTGACTCAGCAAGAAAAAGAAGCCGCCAATTGGGTTGCATCGGAATTAGGTCATACAAGGCACGAGATGGAAAGACGGTTTATTTGCCATGCACTAACTCTCCGGATCACAATAATGCATTGAATATTGGTGTTGATGGTCGGCCTAAAAAGCCAAAGGTTTCAGGAGCCAGAAAAAAGACTGGCGCAGGTTTCATGAAAGAACCATCCGATATGTCGGACTTTTTTGACTCAAGAACCCCAATGTCTGCCTCTTCAGAATTGCCTTCAAGTGATCTTGCTAGAAAAATAAACAAGCGCAAACGCATGAATGGCAAGGTTTATGGGTTTGAAAATCTTGAATTGAAGAGCCTCAAAAAACCGTCTGTTCACCATACGGTTCCAGGTTCTTTTGCAAAAGAAATAGTCCTTGATTCTCAGGTCGTTAATTCTCTTGCTGAAAAAACAAGAAAACATAATGCCGAGGTAAAAAGAATCTCAAGCGAAGATTGGGCTACCACCAACCTGCGCACTATAAAAATGGTATACACGCGCGGCATTAACGCTCACGCAATCATGAAAAATAGTGAGACTTCAGCCAAAGAACTGGCCTCAAAGCGTGTAAATGATTTCATGAAAATGCTGATCTCGGGGAAGCCGGAAGATCAAAAATACAAGTCAGACAATGATTTGCTGCCCGAAGACCATCCTTGGAAAAAGAACAAAAAAGCGCCATTGTCTAAGTCGCTCGTCGTTGATGATGTTGAATATTTTGCAACTCCAGAGATGCAGGAGAGCGGTTTTGCTTACGGTACTGGTTCACCGAGGAAAGTAAAAAGACAAATTCTCTTCACAGCAGTTGACGTTGATTAGTATTTATTAATAGTAATTTTAAAAAGTTGCTGTTAGATAGATGTGTAAGATGTTATTCTGCTCTATAGACCTTATGGTTGGGTGCTCACCTGAGCCGCAAGTCTGTCATTTAAAAAAATCACAATTCACATAGGAGTGAAAATTATGTCGTACGACGAATCCCGCTTGCGGGAACTACAAGGTGCCCTTCGTGGCAAAATGGCTGACAATAAAACTATTGCCGACAACTTCAAAGTTGAAGACGGTACGGTTGTAGTTAGCTCAGAACAAAAATCCGCTTTTGACACAAACATGCGTGACATCCGCGAAATCAAGAGCCTCATTGAGGGTCTTGAAGGAATGCGCGATGTTGAAGAGTGGGGCAACAAGCCTCAGTCCGATTCAGTAGCACAAGCTGCTGGCGCACAAGGTCAATGGAGCAATGCACCACAACAGGCTAAGACCCTCGGTGGAATGTTCATTGACTCACCAGAGTTCAAGAGCCTCCAGAATGGTAAGAATGGCGCAAACATGCCTTCTCCTTTCCAACTGAACCGTGGCGATGTCACTGGTCTCTGGGGAACCAAGGATGTCTTCTCAAGTCAGCCAACAGGAACACCTGGCTCGTTTGGTTCAATCCAGCGCGATCCAATCGTTATTCCACCAATGCGTACGAACCGTGTTCGTGACTTGTTCCCAAGTCGCACCACTTCAGCCGCAGTAATTGAATACTTCCGCATGACTGGATTCACCAACAATGCAGCAGCAGTTTCAGAGCGTACTGGTACTACGTTCACAGCCAAGCCACAGTCGTCTTTCACCTTCGTTGGTGAGCAGGCTCCTGTTCGCACCTTGGCACACTGGGAAGCAGCACATCGCAATGTTCTTGCTGATGAGCCACAGTTGCGTTCAATCATTGACAACGAACTCCTTTACGGATTGCGTTTGCAAGAAGATGCTCAGATCCTTACAGGTGACGGTGTAGGCGAAAACCTTACTGGTATCCTTGCAACTTCTGGTATCCAAACCTACAACTGGTCAGCCGGTGTTGTCGGTGACAACAAGGCAGATGCGATTCGTCGCGCCGCAACCTTGTCGTTCCTTGCTTACTACGAGCCAACAGGTGTTGTTCTTCACCCTAACGATTGGGAAGACATTGAACTTTCCAAGGATGACAATGGTCAGTACCTCGTAGCAGTTTCGGTTGCTATGGGTGGCGAGCCAAAGTTGTGGAGAATTCCTGTAGTTGATACACCTGCAATGACAGAAGGACAAGCCCTTGTTGGTGCGTTCGGTACTGGCGCTCAGTTGTATGACCGTGAACAGGCAAGCATTCGTATCAGCGAACAGCACGCAGACTTCTTCGTCCGCAACGCAATCGTTGTTCTCGCAGAACAGCGTTTGGCTCTTGCAGTCAAGCGTCCAGAAGCATTCGTTAAAGTAACCTTTAACAGCGCTCCAGCCTGATAAACACTTAGCGGAACCCCGCTCATGCCTCAGGGTGTGGGCGGGGTTTTTGCTATATATAGCACAGTTCTATAGAAAAGAAAAAACATTATGGCCCCCAAAAAACCAGCAAAACCTATGGCAGGACAAACCAAACAACCAGTTCAGGATCCGACAATATACGGTTCTATGATCAAGATTTACGGAAGCAAAAACGCTCCATGCTTTTGTGCTAAATGTGAAAAAAGAACAGTCAGAGGAATGATGCGGACAAAGGCTGAAAAGTTTTACTGCTCAGCCTCTTGCGCTTTTAACTCATAATTGAACGAAGGTTGATGCCTTCCCATATTGTTTTGGGATCTACGGTTGGGCTTAACAGGGGGATAATTACCCCACGCACCCGGTTTTCGTAACCGATGGTGTCGCACCAGTTTTTTGCTTCTTCTAGAGTTTTAAACGGACCAAAAGTTTCCGTAAAATTTGAACCGTAGTGCTGAACTACCCATCCACCGATGCGGTCGTTAGTAATGTTTTCCATATTCTCTTTCAATATTAGGTTAGATTAATCGCTTATTTTTTTGTATTCAATCAGGCTTTTAAATCTTTGCCCAAGAGTCTTGTATTGAGAGCCAAGATTGTTTTTTGTTGAAGACTCAACTATTGGAAGAATTGTCTTCTTCAAGTTTTCAATCTCCCTTTTCAACTCTTCATACTCTGTTTCTTTTTTACTTTGAAATGCCATTAGCAATACCTTTAACTTTCACAATTGAATCCTTTACTTCGCTCAATATGCCACTCATCTCAGTCCATGTATGTGAGTTCGGAGAACTTAGAACAGCGTCAAGACTAATTATCAACTCAATAGGAAATGCCTCATCAAGAACGGCACGATAGTAGGCACTGCCCATCTCTGCAACATCCATTAAACGGATCCTGAAGTTCCTACAGATACAGATGCACAAATCTCTACCCAAACTGCTGGTTCGTTTTTCTTCACCCACTTAGCGGCCATCGCTGCGCGCTTTGATGCTGTTTGAGTATATTTACGGCTCTTGTCGCGACCCATATCTGTTCTACGATATTTTTGCATATAGTCACGTGCTGCCGTTTTGCAAAGCTCACACCTGCATTTTTGATTCGTGTAGCAGGCATATGAACCGTGTTTAAGTACTTCTTCTGTCATTTCTTTTCTTTCTTCTAGTGCCAACGTGTTTGGCAACTAATGATATTTTTGCAAACCCATTTTTTGTTTGCCAGTGGGTATCTTTTCATAAAAACAGCAAGTCTTATTCTTCGGCAGAAAAGACACTCTTTAGTGATTCCCATAGGTGAAAAGTATATCACCCATGTTGTATTTTTGCTATAGGCCAAGCGATGTTTCTATACTTTTCCAGTCTTCGTTTCCGGAGACAAAAGCATAAATAAATTCTAGATAATCATCGTTGTTATCGGTTAGATGATATGCAACTCTACAGATACGAGAAAAATCGGCAATTATTTGCTTGTTTTCTAAATATGAAGATATTGCTATTGCAAGCTTAACATTTTGTAGTTCGCTTGGAAGATTTTTATCATTTTGTGGCATAACCAAACCTTTCAAGTAACTTTTTTTGTATGGGATTATAAGCAGGAAACTTTAGTTTCATTGACACACCAGTACTGTCACGCAAAGCATCTCTAGCCCAAGGAAAAATTGTTAAAAACTGAATAGGAACTAAACCATCACCAAAGTCCGTATGTAGTCGCTCAAATGTTTGAACCAAGTCTAAACCGTAATCACTTACAAGATCGTCTTTATTTCCTTCAAGCCATTCACCTATGTGGTCATGCAACCCATCAATATCGCCAGTATCAGTCATCTTGTATCCGGCTTTTGCCCAGTTGTATGTTCCATCCCAATCGGTCTGAAGCGAAGATTCCTTGATTCCCATTATTCCATAGTTCTTTTCGGTAGCGATATTAAAAGACTGACCCAACCCAACCCCTTGAAATTCTTCTTCAATCGTAAGAACCTGATGGTACATGCTTTCAGGAAGAGCAGTTTTCCCTTCATCATCCATGTCTTTAAACTCCAACGACCTGACAAACATTCCAGCAAGTATTCTTTTATTAGGGCTGTCCACTTCTTCTAATACGACATCTCCACTAAAGCGGATAGTTTCTGTATCCGTTCTGAAACCGTCGGAAATCGCTATTCCAGCACCGACATTTAAATCGGTACGGTGAGTGGCTCTTCCAGACGGATCACGGTTCGGTTGTTTTTTGGTTCCTGGTTCCAAAATCCCAGCTGCTCTAAGTTTTGTAGAAGCCCTATATCTTTTGCCGTTGATCATGAACTCACCCAAGTCCTGATTAAAGATTTTTTCAGCTTGCTTATAAACATCGTTATAGGCTTCCTGAATTTTTATTCTGTCTTCAGGCATTGTTTCTGGTTTCTTGAGCAAGGTTCTTAATTTATATATTCCTTCTCTTATGTCTTTAATTTTAGGGATTGACTCAGGGTCTTTAATTTCAGCAATTTTTTTCTGTCGCTCAGTGTTAACTCTAATTTTTTTAGCAACTTGTTTGTTGTATAAATCTTTAACTGATTGAAGAACACGTGACAAAGCCGGAGGGCAGGGAACCCATTTAGCCCCCGCCTCTTCCAAACATCTGCCGTCACCGTCACCGTCAACCAATGGGACTGAAGGGTCAAAAGGTTTATCCCCAATGGGTTTTCCTAGTTGACCCTTCAAAAGAGCATCAGTTACTGTTTTGGCATAATATGTTTTCATTACACCAAAATATTATCACTTAGCCCAAGTTTGTAGAGTGATACGGTGCCACTCAACAACATCATCCTCGGTTGCGCCCCATGAATATCCACCTGCAAGTGTAAACAGTGCTGGCGTTTCTCCGATGAAGTCACGAACCATCTGCTCACGCTTCTCAATGAGTTCAATTTCCACACCGTCATTAATAGGGTCCATGCCCGCATTATAAATAATGATGTCAAACTGACCTAAAGAACCCGCATAATCAAGAGCGCGCTTAATGTACTTGTCGTACGACTCGTGCTTTTCGTGAGGAACAAAAGTAACACGGCTTTCGCCTTCTTCTTCCCAGATGTCAAACGCTGATGTAGAGACATCAACCTGAACAACATTCTCTGGCCAGTGACGCCGGATAAAGGAAAAAGTACCTCCACCGCCGTGAGCATCAAAGTCAAGAACAAGAACCTTCTTAGCACCCAACTTAATTGCTTCGGCAATACCTACTGCCAGTCCGTTGATGGTGCAAAACCCTGCCCCACCGTTACGGCGTGCGTGGTGCAATCCAGAGGACAAAGATCCGCTGATGCCACCATGTGTCATTACTTCTGTAACTGCGGCCACAATGCCTGCTGAGTGTCCTCGTGCCATTCTGTAGATGTTCTTGTCCCACTCAAAAGAAGAGCTTTCTGCGAGACTTCGTGGAGTACCAGTAATCAGAGCCTGGAGATACTCGGGATCGGTGATTTCTTGAATCAGGGTGTCCGTTGTGTCATAAAACTCTGACGGATCAGAGATTACGATGCCTTTGATAGGGCTATTTTTCAGTGATTCAACAATGTTGCCGCTTTTGCGGGTTGTGTCAAACTTTTCACCGCAGGAAACGTAGTCCTCGTTGTAATAAACATTTGTCATAAATATCCCCTTTCTAGAGATTAAATTATCTTACAAAGGTAGTATATCAGGGCTTGGGCCCCCTGTCAATAGGGGGTGTGTCAAGGTTATTTATATGACCGAGGTCACACCTAAATGCGGCTATTTTGGTCATATTTAAGTGACTGTTAAAAATAAATCTAGAAGTTGCATTGTCTGTAAAGTGCTGTTATTATTTTCTCATCGGTTGAAACCAACCGTCTTATATATACAGAAAGCACTGAGATGACTACACAGTATGAGCGTATTAAAACGCAAATGAAAAATCGTATGGGCCGACCAGCTCTTGATCCTCAAGAAAAAGAACGCCGTCACGAGATTCAAAAAGCCGAAAATCGTCGTCGCGCAGAAGCACGCCGTCGTGCATATCTTGTTCTTCAACACAAGTACGAAGACGAGTTCAAGACAATCTTCAATGAAGAATACTCTGCACTTGAGAGCGACAAACGGTTCGTAAAAACTGTTTAAATAAAGACATGAAAAACACCCCGTTGTTAACCATCGGGGTGTTTTTTTATGTCATAATTACTATGCATTAATAAAATGCACCGACAAGAAGGACCGTAACATGTCAACAGCAGTACTCGCCCCATCAACTATCACATTGAACATTGCTGGCGGCCTTGCCACAACTAGCATCGTTACAATGGCTATGCCATTTGCT
>Ga0049081_10000345_pt1 | contig 17886 bp, 21 predicted proteins | sample GreLakmeER78MSRF_FD_66717 | JGI IMG/M metagenome (GOLD analysis project Ga0049081, IMG submission 66717) | Freshwater lentic microbial communities from great Laurentian Lakes, MI, USA - Great Lakes metaG ER78MSRF | ecosystem: Environmental > Aquatic > Freshwater > Lake | place: Great Lakes...
ACTCCTGATGAAGATTGGAGTTTGAAGTGTAAGGTTCCTCAACAGTTCATTAATGTGGTTGAAGATGCACGGATTGAGAAATTGATGAAGCGTAAATATGGTGGACTTGCGAAGACTTTCTTTACTGGATATAAAGAACTAAACGAAGAAGATTTTTTTCAAATCGCTGATGAAAATATTTCTACCTTTAATCTTGCTGATCGTGTAAACCTTTACTTTAAAGTTGGTAATTTTATTTCTCTGAACTTTAAACCAGAAGAAAAAGAAATTGTTGATTTAATTTCATCCGCAGAAAGTTTTGCAGATGTTTTGATTGCTGCAGAAGAACTTTACAAGTACTGTAAAAAAGAAAAAGAACAACAGCAAAAAGTTGTTGACTTTGATTCTCATGAGCAACAGGAGAATTCTCAATCTCCTGCCAACGAAATTGTGGAAACTAATGACTCCTCTTCTGAGGAAGAAGGTGATAGTAATAACTCCCAACCTCAAGAACCTGAGGGAAATAGTCAAACCGCTCAAGGTGAAGAAACTCAGGTCAAATCTGCTGGAGATGAAGAAGAACCAGAAGTTCGCACTGCTGATTCTCTGGAGGATAAAATTCGTGATTTGGTGAATCAAGATGGATATGAGAATGTTTATATTGAAGTTCCCAAAGTTAATCTTGATACTGTAATCGGTAAGAATGTAGATGTTCACGAAGACATTGATGCTTGTTTTGCTCAACAACAAAAATCATATGAGGAAAATCTAAAAAATAATTACAAACATCTCCCAATTGATAATTTGTTTGAAAATGCGGACACTGAGTTTAAAAAATTCAAACTGTCTGCACAGAAAGAAGTTAATTATCTGGTAAAAGAGTTTGAGTGTCGCAAGGCAGCAGATCAATATGCTCGTGCATCAACTGCTCGTACTGGTGTTCTTGATACTGCTCGTCTTCACACATACAAATATAGTGAAGATCTTTTTAAAAAAGTAACCGTGGTGCCTGATGGAAAAAATCACGGTCTGGTGTTTGTGTTGGACTGGAGTGGTTCTATGCAAAATGTTCTTATGGATACTTGCAAACAACTTTTTAATCTTGTTTGGTTCTGTAAGAAAGTTGCAATTCCTTTTGAGGTTTATGCTTTTACGAATGAGTGGAGGCGTGGTGAATATGACTATACTTCAGGAACTTTTAAAGCAGCAGATCGTACTTCTCATTATGAAAAGAAAGAAGGTGCTCTTTGTGTAGATGAAACTTTTTCTTTGATGAACCTTCTTACCAGCAAAGTTTCTGGTAAAGAACTGGAGCATCAACTACTAAACGTTTGGCGTCTTGCTGTTTGTTTTTCTGATACCTACCGCTCTGCTTATACGTATCCTACTCGTCTATGTCTTTCTGGAACTCCCTTGAATGAGGCACTCATTTCTCTTCATCAAATTCTTCCAAAGTTTCAAAAAGAAAACAAACTCCAAAAGGTTCAATGTATTGTTCTAACTGATGGTGAGGCAAATTATCTTCCTTATCACGTTGAAGTAAAACGCAATTGGGAATCTGAGCCTTACATTGGTGCTCGTGGAATAAATCCTATTAAAACTTTTTTGCGAGATCGTAAACTTGGAACTACCTACAAGTTTGATTATGGATATCATCAATTCACTGATGTTCTTCTTCGTAATTTGAAGGACAAGTTTTCTTCGGTAAACTTCATTGGTATTCGTGTTCTTGAAAGTCGCAATGCTAATCGTTTTATCAGTATGTACCACGAAATTGGTGATAAGCAATATGAAAAAATCCAAAATGATTGGAAGAAATTGAGGAGTTTTACAATTATTAATTCTGGATATGACGCTTACTTTGGACTTTCTGCTTCCACACTTTCTCAGGACTCTGAATTTGATGTCGCTGAAGACGCATCTAAAGCTCAAATTAAATCTGCTTTTGTGAAGTCTCTAAAAACCAAAAAACTCAACAAAAAAGTTCTTGGTGAGTTTATTTCTCTCGTCGCATAAATACCTAAAAAGTATCTGCTAATATGAAAACTTACAGAGAGTTTATTGCTGAAGCTGGTGATTGGTGGCATCCAGATCCAGAACAAGACAAACTTATGCCAGGGAGAGGCCCGAAACTTCGTTCAAAAGAAGATCGTGGTCAATCAATTTCGACTCAAACACAACCTGATTATAGTAAAAAACTAAAACCAGGTGAGTCTTATATGGATTTTGCAAAACGCAAAGCAAGAGGTGAATCTGTTGAATATGATTTGAGTGAAACTTCTCTCACTCGTGTAATGAGTAAGTCCAAAAAAGGTGGAATGGCAATTATGTCTGCTCAAAGGGGAGACAAATCTAAAGCAGAAAATAAAGCACGTTCAAAACAACTTGAAAGAGATGTAAGAGGTGCTGGTCTTCCTGGACCTACTAAGGTTGCTGGCAGATACACTGAAAATCCAGGAACTCCACAGGAGAAAAAAGTGGGCGAAAAATCTCACATTATCACTCCTGGCAAAAAAGGTAAGAGAAAGTTTAAAAAGGCAATTGAAAAACTTGGTAAAAAGTATGACCAAGATTCTGTGCTTCTTCAACGCAAAAAAGGTGGGGAAGCAACTCTTAAAGGTACTTCGAAGACATCTTGGCCTGGTAAAGGAAAGAATGTTAAAATTGGTAGTATGAAACCAGGTAGAACTGGTGAGTTTGATACTAAAGTTAAAAACAAAACATTTACAGTTGAAAAATGAAATCTAAATTCCCACTTGAACACGTTATTAAGTATGATACCAAAGAAGTTTGGGTAAAATGTGATAGTGCTATCACTGCTATGGGTATTGGTGCTATGGTGGAAAAGTATTATCCTGGATATAAAGGTCATATTGGTAGCAAAGAGTATATTGAAAAACTCAAGAACCAGTTGACCAACTGACCACTAGGGGTCCTAGTGACCCTTTTTTTGTTCTATAATGACTTCAGTTGAAACAAACGACCTGATTATGCCTCGCACTCAAATGACCGACGATCAAATCCTTAATGATCTCAAGAGCACGTTTGGTACAGAATTTACTGCTGCTGATGTTCGCGGTTACTGTGCCTCAAGGTCTATTGCTTACCAGACTGTAACCAAGCGTCTTGAGCAGTTTAAAATTGGTCGCGGTCGTTGGAATCTTGAAGTAACTCAAGAACGAGTTCAAGAAATTGAACGTTCGTTTCAAAATGTTTCTGTTCTTCCTGAAGTCCATCAAAACCTTATTCCTGATAAAGATGATACCTTCGTCAAGTTTGGTAACTTTAATGATATTAAAAAAATTATTTCTTCCAATCTTTTTTATCCGACGTTCATTACGGGTCTTTCGGGTAATGGTAAAACGTTCTCTGTGGAGCAAGCTTGTGCTCAACTTAAGCGTGAACTGATTCGTGTCAATATTACTATTGAGACTGACGAGGATGATCTAATCGGTGGTTTCCGTCTGGTGAATGGCGAAACTGCTTGGCATAATGGTCCCGTGATTGAAGCATTGGAGCGTGGTGCAATCCTGCTTCTGGATGAGATTGACCTTGCTTCCAACAAGATTCTGTGCCTGCAATCTGTTCTGGAAGGTAAGGGTGTCTTCCTCAAGAAGATTGGTCGATTCGTGAAACCTGCCGCTGGTTTCAATGTGATTGCCACTGCCAACACCAAGGGTAAGGGTTCTGATGATGGTCGATTCATTGGCACTAACGTTCTCAATGAGGCATTCCTTGAACGCTTCCCTGTGACCTTTGAGCAGTCCTATCCTGCTCCTGCAACCGAACAGAAGATTCTGGAAGGCATCGCTCTGGATCTGGGTGCGGAAGACCGTGACTTCTGCAAGCGCCTGGTCGATTGGGCAGACATCATCCGCAAAACCTTCTACGATGGTGGTATTGAGGAAATCATCAGCACCCGCCGTCTGGTCCACATCATCCGTGCTTACAGTATCTTTCAAGATAAGGCAAAGGCAATCCAAGTATGTGTGAATCGCTTTGATGATGAGACCAAGCAGTCCTTCCTGGAACTGTATGATAAAGTGGACGCTGATTTCCAGATGCCTACTGACAATATTCAGCAAACTGGTCTTCTTGACGATCAAGCACCATTTTGATAGAATGTGAGGAGGTCAATGTGCCTCCTCTTTTTTACTCTTTACTATGAAACAAAATGTCTGAAAACTTTGAGAGCACTTATGAAAGTTCGTTTGCTACGAACAAAAATAAATTCTACGATGACTTTGAACTTCCTCTTCCTAATCAAGAGTTTTGGGAAGAAGATGGAATTAGTTTGACAGGAAATCCACACGCATCACCAGATCAAATTGTTTTCACTGGATCTGGAGTTCGTGGTGGATTTGGTGAAGATCACCTTGTTCTTAATCCTCCCTCTACTTTTACTATTAAAATGCCTGAAGATACAAACAAAAATGGTTTTTGGAAATATAATGAAGATAAAATTCTCAAGCAACTTGAGCAGTACATTTCTGGCACCTATAGTCAACATTATGTTGATAGGACTGGTGGTGGAACTGAACAAACTCTTGATAAGATTAAACATAATCGTCGTGAGGGATTTTGTGCTGGCAATGTAACCAAATATATTGATCGTTATGATACTAAAGGCACTCCTCGCGCTGACTTGTTTAAAGTTCTTCATTATACGATTCTTTTGATCAACCATCTCAATCTCATTGAAAATAAGTGATTATGAAACTTTCTGATAAAACTCTTTCTGTACTGAAGAACTTCTCTTCTATCAACCAATCTATCCTCTTTAAGCAAGGTAGTAAACTTCGTACTATTTCTGTGATGAAGAATATTCTTGCAGAAGCAACTGTATCTGAAGATCTTCCTAAGGATTTTGGTATCTATGATTTGAATCAGTTTTTGAATGGTCTTGGTTTATATCAAAGTCCAGAACTAGATTTTCAAAATGATGGATATGTAGTTATTAAAGAAGGAAAGTCACGTTCCAAATATTTCTTTGCAGATCCTACTGTTATTATTACTCCTCCTGATAAAGCAATCAATCTTCCTAGTGAAGATGTATGTTTTGAAGTAAGTACCGAACAACTTGATAAACTGTTGAAAGCTGCTGCTGTTTATCAACTCCCTGATATTTCTGCTGTTGGTGAATCGGGTGTTGTAAAACTGGTGGTGCGTGATAAAAAGAATGAAACCTCCAATGACTTTGCTGTTGTTGTTGGTGAAACTGACACCAATTTTGTCTTTAACTTTAAAGTAGAAAACATTAAAGTTCTCCCTGGAACTTATGAAGTTGTTGTGTCTCAAAAACTTTTGTCACGTTTTACCTCTAAGAACCACGATCTGGTGTATTATATTGCTCTAGAACCTGATTCAACTTTTGGATGAATATCTTTGTAACTTCGCCTTGGCCTGCAGAGAGTGCTATCTGTCTTCCTGATAAGCACATTGTCAAGATGCCCCTGGAATGCTGCCAAATGCTTTCTATTGTGGCATCTGAAAAATGGGGTCATAACTATGGCCCTTTGTACAAGACTGATAACACTCCTTACCGAACTGAAAAAGGTGCGTTTCGTAATCATCCCTGTACCAAATGGGCAATGGATAGTATCCACAATGCCTATTGGTTGATTAAGCACGGTATGAATCTATGTGATGAGTATTCTGTACGATATGAGAAAACACATTCGTGCTATAATACGCTTTTACAAGCATACTACCTATTTCCAAAGGGGAAGATTACCGAAGTAACACCATTTGCTCGTGCAATGCCAGATGAGTATAAACTTGACGACAGCATTGACACTTTTACTGCTTACAAGATGTATATCGCATCCAAACCTTGGGTTGCATCTAATTATCTTCGTATGCCAGAACGTAAACCTGATTGGGTATAAAAAATTATGAGTCGTGATGAATTTTTGTGGGTTGAGAAGTATCGCCCCAAAACAATTGAAGATTGTATTCTCCCTGAGAATATTAAGAAAACCTTTACAGACTTTCTAAATAAAGGCGAAGTGCCAAACTTGCTTCTTGCTGGTCCTGCTGGATGTGGCAAGACAACTGTTGCAAAAGCACTTTGCAATGAATTGGGAGTAGATGTTTATGTCATTAATGGATCCGACGAAGGTAGATTCCTTGATACTGTCAGAAACAATGCGAAAAACTTCGCTTCGACCGTATCGCTTTCGTCAACTGCTAAACACAAAGTCATCATTATTGATGAGGCAGATAACACAACCTCAGACGTTCAACTCCTCCTACGGGCGTCTATTGAGGAATTTGCTAACAACTGCAGGTTCATCTTTACCTGCAACTACAAAAACAAAATCATTGAACCGCTTCATTCCCGTTGTGCCGTTGTGGAATTTGGGATTAAGGGAAAGGAAAAAGTAGAACTTGCTGGTCAGTTTTTTAAAAGACTTCAAAATATTCTTGAAACAGAAGGTATTGAATATGAATCTAAAGTTCTTGCTGAATTGGTCCAAAAACATTTTCCAGATTGGCGACGAGTCCTCAATGAATGCCAAAGATATTCGGTGGGGGGAAAAATTGACGCAGCAATTCTTGCATCTTTCTCAGACATCTCTGTAAATGAACTGGTTAAAAATCTCAAAGATAAAAACTTTACTGAAGTCAGAAAGTGGGTGGTCTCCAACTTGGATAACGACGCTTCTCATCTTCTTCGCAGGGTTTATGACGCCTCTTTTGACTATCTTTCACCCGCATCTATCCCCGCTGCCGTTCTTGTTATTGCTAAGTACCAATACCAATGTGCGTTCGTTGCTGACCAAGAAATAAATCTCCTTGCTGCTCTTACAGAAATTATGGTGGAGTGTGAATTCAAATGAGTAAAGAACATCAAGTAAAGGCAAAGTGGTACTATATCTTTTGGGGTGCTATGGCAGTTGCTGTAGTTGGTGGCCAAATTTATGTTGGTCTTGGTTACCGTGAAATGGCAAAAGCAACTAAATCAACTGCTATTTCTGTTGGATGCACTCCACAATACATTATTCTACCAAAAAATAAAATGGGGGAATTTGAATGATAGTTTCTGAACAAGATGCTTTGTGGGCTGCAGATGAGTTTATTAAGTATTTCTCTCAGATGGGAAATATTGAAGACTACTTGCGTTTTGTTAAGAAAGAAGTTATTAAAAGTACTAATACTCTTGCGCCACTTCAAGATGAATTTTTTAATGAAGATATTCATCCTGAAGATATGGAATTTGATGTAAAATTTATTGGCGATAGGTTTCAACAAGCATTACCGCAAGAACATTACAATACTCTTTTGAGAGCAGTTTCTTCTCATAATAACGAATCAAATATTCCAGGAAGAGAACTTCGTTGGATGTTGTTTGAAAAAAATACTAAGAAGGTTCTTGGATTTATTCGTTTTGGATCTCCTACTATCAATTCAAAACCAAGAAATGAGTGGTTAGGTAAAGTTCCTAATCTTTCTATTTTCAATCGTCATGCAGCTATGGGATTTGTAATTGTTCCTTCGCAACCTTTTGGATACAATTATCTTGGCGGCAAACTCCTTGCGCTTCTTTGCTGTTCTCATTACGCAAGAGAAACTCTTAACAGAGTATTTGAAAAGGATATTGCTTTGTTTGAAACAACATCACTTTATGGTTCTACAACAGATGCATCTCAGTATGATGGGTTAAAACCATTTATGAGATATAAAGGACTGACTGAAAGTAAGTTTCTTCCACTTCTTCACGATGAAGCATTTCATAGACTGCACGATCGATTCACTCTTCTTAACAATAACACTCCGCTGACTGATAATAAAGCTTCATCTAAAAAGATGAAGCGACAGACAAAGATGATTTCCATTATTCGTAATTCACTTCAAGATAAACAAAAACTTAATGAATTTAATTCTATAATTGATGCAGCATTTGCGTTGACTCAAAAGAAGAGATTTTACATATCTGATTATGGATATTCAAATGTTAGAGAAGTAATTCTTGGTGAACAGAAAGAACTTCTTCGTGGTCCTAATTGGGATAAGTTTTATCTAGAAAATATTATTTCTTGGTGGAAAAAGAAAGCAGCAAAACGATATGAAAAATTGAAAGAAGAAAATAGATTCAGAACTAAGGTCGAACTCTGGACTGATGATGATGACATTCAAATTATAAGATGACACACGAACTCAAGGATTGGTTGAACTCAATTAACTTTACAAAAGAAAATTTGTCTGGAGAAATTAAGTCATATCCTCCGTATATTATCAATCGTTGCCTTTCTGGGCACATTGATTGTGTAATGTATGCAAACGAGATGAATATGAATCATCATCTTGATAAAGACCTGCAATATTCTTTTTATCTAAATAGTCTAAGGAAACGGAAGAGATTTTCTCCCTGGCTCCGAAAGGATAAAGTCACGGACTTAGAATGTATAAAACAATACTATGGATATAGTAACGAAAAAGCATCCCAAGCTCTGAAAATCCTGACACAAGAACAAATTAACTTTATTAAAAAACGACTTGATATTGGAGGATCAAAATGACTACTACGGTAGAACCTACTGTTGAATGGTCTCAGGACCAGATGGTGGAGGTAATTCTTAATGAACCTGATGACTTCCTTAAAGTCCGTGAGACTTTAACCAGGATTGGAGTTGCATCGCGTAAGGAGAAAAAACTCTATCAGTCTTGCCATATTCTACACAAGCAAGGTAGATATTATATTGTTCACTTTAAGGAACTGTTTGCTCTGGATGGCAAACACGCAAACCTGACCGTGAATGATGTTCAGCGCCGCAATCGTATTGTTCGTTTGCTTGCTGACTGGGGATTGATTACGGTTGTTAAAGAAGATAGTGTTACTGATATTGCACCACTTAATCAAATTAAAGTTCTTGCTTACAAAGATAAGGGGGACTGGATCTTGGAACAGAAGTATAATATTGGTAAAAAAGGAAAAGGTGTAGAAACCGAATGAAAAAGTGCGGGAAATAACATCCCGCTTTTTTTATGATTTTGTATAATTAGTAGTGGATGCCGTAAGGGTCCACACAATCAAACCTCGCTTTTAAAGGAGTTACTTAAATGACTAACCTTGCACGTTATACTGCTGCGGATCTTCCTACTTTGATGGATAAGATTACTCGCAACAGTATTGGAATGGACGAATATTTTGATCGTCTTTTTCACCTACACGAAACAACTTCTAATTACCCGCCTTATAATCTTGTTCAAGTTAGTAATGTAGAATCAAGACTTGAACTTGCTCTTGCTGGATTTAAAAAGAAAGAAGTTTATGTCTACACTCAAGACGGCAAACTTTTTGTGGAAGGTCAAAAAGAAGATAAAGAAACAGATTCCAATTATCTCCATAAAGGTTTAGCTCAAAGAAGTTTCAAGAGAGCGTGGACACTCTCCGATGATACGGAAGTTAAATCGGTTGATTTTGAGGATGGTCTTTTGACCATTACTCTTGGTAGAATTGTTCCTGAACATCATAAGAGAAAAGATTATCTCTAAATAAAATAAAAAATGAAAACTTTTCTCCAGTATCTTGAAGAATTAAAAGTAATCGGATATAAGATGGCAAAACCTCATTTGGGGTTGCCTAAAGGAAAAGCATATGCGAAGAGATCATCTTCAAGTGCTGGTGGAAGTGGTGGTAATGGAAATGGGGACTAAATATAATTGAATATCGTCGGCGCTATGCCACGGGAGGTAACTGGCAAAATCCAGTTGACACCTCCCATTTTTATTGCTAGAATGACTGGAGGTATGGAGTAAAGATGACAATTAAACTTTTACTTTTAAAGTCGGGAGAGGATATTATCTCTGACATTAAAGAAATGGTTATTGGTGAAGATGAAGACCGTAGAGTGGTTGGATATTTTCTTAACAAACCGTGCTTAGTTAAGATGAGAGATCCAAGTCTTCTTGTCGAAGAAAGCACTGAAGAACAAAAGAAAGCAGCATATCAAGTTTCTCTCTATCCTTGGATGCCCCTTTCAAAAGATTCAGTTATTCCTGTTGCTGCTGATTGGGTAGTAACAATTGTAGAGCCTATTGTTAAACTTTCTGAAATGTACGTGGAGGACGTGTTATCTCGTGGAACAGAAAACGATCAAAATTCTAGCACTGTTGAACAATCAAATTCTGATAACTCAGATTGAAGAAGTTGGTGCTGATATTGGAGAACCTGATTGCAAACTTATTAATCCATTTGTAGTAAGAAGCGATCAAACACTTGAACCATTCCTTTGTGGATATACCAAGGAAAACACTTTTATGATGAGTTCGGACAAGATTTTAACCTTGGCAAATCCAACTCCGACACTTCTTGAAAAATATGAGGACTTGATTAAAGAATGAGATTTTACACTAATGTTCAATTGATTGGAAATCAATTTTTAGTTCGTGGAGTAGATAATGGTAAAAGGTTTGAAACAAGAGATGAGTTTTTTCCGACTCTTTATGTGAAGACTAAAAAAGAATCCAAATATAGGACATTAAGTGGCGAATTTGTTGAACCAGTTAATCCAGGAACAGTTAGAGACTGTCGTGAGTTTTATAGTAAGTATGAGGGCGTAGATGGATTTGAAATCTACGGCAATGACAGATATATCTGTCAATATATTTCAGAAAAATATCCAGAGGATGAAATCAAGTTTGATATTAGTAAAATTAAGCTTGTAACTTTGGACATTGAGGTTGCATCTGAAGAGGGATTCCCTGACGTTGAATCTTGTTCAGAAGAAATCCTTTCAATTACAATCCAAGACTATACAACTAAAAAAATTATTACTTGGGGTGTTAAACCATTTAATAATGCACGTAGGGATGTAACTTATCATCATTGTCCAAGTGAGTATGAATTGCTCAGTCATTTCATCAACTATTGGATGGTAGATGTTCCTGATGTTGTGACTGGATGGAATATTCAGTTGTATGATATCCCCTATATCTGTAAGAGACTAAACCGTGTTCTTGGTGAGAAACTAATGAAACGTTTCTCTAACTGGGGACTTGTAACTGAGGGTGAAATATTCATCAATGGGCGCAAGCACACAACATTTGATGTTGGTGGTTTGACTCAACTTGATTATTTGGATCTTTATAAGAAGTTTACTTATAAAGCACAGGAATCATATCGCCTTGATTATATTGCTGAGGTTGAACTGGGTCAGAAAAAACTGGACCACAGTGAGTTTGATACATTCAAAGACTTTTACACCAAGGGTTGGCAAAAGTTTATCGAATATAACATCATTGACGTAGAACTTGTTGACCGTTTGGAAGACAAGATGAAACTCATTGAACTTGCTTTGACGATGGCATATGACGCTAAAGTAAACTATGCTGATGTGTTTTATCAAGTAAGGATGTGGGACAACATCATTTATACATATCTCAAAAAAAGGAACATCGTAATTCCTCAAAAGAATAAATCATCAAAGGACGAAAAGTACGCGGGGGCGTATGTCAAAGAACCGATTCCTGGGTTATATGATTGGGTGGTCAGTTTTGACCTTAATAGCCTTTATCCCCATCTTATTATGCAGTACAACATCTCTCCAGAAACACTATTGGAAGAGAGACATCCAAAAGTTAATGTTGATAAAATTCTGAATAAGGAACTTACATTTGAGATGTATAAAGACTATGCGGTATGTGCAAATGGTGCAATGTATCGTAAAGATGTTCGTGGATTTCTTCCTGAGTTGATGGAGAAGATTTACAATGAACGTGTAATCTTCAAAAAGAAAATGCTTGCGGCAGAGCAAGAATATGAGAAGACAAAAAACAAGGAATTAATCAAAGAGATTGCTCGCTGTAATAACATTCAGATGGCACGTAAGATTCAACTTAACTCTGCCTATGGTGCTATTGGAAATCAATACTTCCGTTATTACAAACTAGCAAATGCTGAAGCGATTACTTTTTCTGGACAAGTATCCATTCAGTGGATTATGAATAAGATGAATTCTTATTTAAACAAAGTTCTTAAGACTGAAGGTGAAGATTATGTCATTGCATCTGATACTGATTCTTTGTATATTAATATGGGTCCTCTGGTTGAAAGTGTATTCAAAGGCAGAGAGAAAACTACTCAAGGCATTGTTTCGTTCCTTGATAAGGTCTGTGACTTGGAATTTGAAAAGTATATTGAAAGTTCTTACCAAGAATTGGCTGACTATGTGAATGCCTATGATCAAAAGATGTTTATGAAGCGAGAGTGTATTGCTGAGCGTGGTATTTGGACGGCGAAGAAAAGATACATTTTGAGTGTATGGGATAGTGAAGGTGTTCGTTATGAAGAACCTAAACTCAAGATTAAAGGTATTGAAGCAATCAAATCTTCTACTCCTGCACCTTGTCGTAAAATGTTGAAGGAATCATTCAATATTATGATGAGTGGTAGTGAGGATGATATGATTGAATTTATTGAAAATTGTCGCAATAAGTTTAAAAAACTATCTCCTGAAGAGATTTCTTTTCCACGTTCTGCATCTGATGTTCAAAAGTATTCATCTTCTGCAGACATTTATATAAAAGGAACTCCCATTCACGTCCGTGGTGCATTGTTGTTTAATCATTATATAAAACAAGGTAAACTAACTGGTAAATATTCTCTTATTCAAAATGGAGAAAAGATTAAGTTTGTTTATCTTAAAAAACCAAATATCATTCACGAAAATGTAATTTCTTTTATTCAAGATTTCCCAAGGGAACTTAACCTTGACAAGTACATTGATTATGAGTTACAATTTGAGAAAGCATTTCTAGAACCTCTCAAGATTATTCTTGATGTTATTGGATGGAATGTAGAAAAAACTGTAAACCTTGAACTCTTTTTTGCCTAATGGATTTGCCTATTAATGATAAAGAATTGGATACTATTGTAAAAGCACTTGGGTTTGGTGGAGATGCTGCATTGTATCACAAACTGAAACTAGTAAAAGAACTTAGGGAACAAGGTTTACCTTATAAAAAAATACTTCGTGAAGAATATGGGATGGTGGCTTGATGGACTTTCTTAAAGATATTGTAAAAGAAATTGGTGACGACTTCACCAAATTAGCATCAGACATTGATGAGACTGAGACTTATGTTGATACTGGTTCGTACATTTTTAATGCACTGGTTTCAGGTAGCATATTTGGCGGTGTATCTGGCAATAAGATTACTGCTATTGCTGGAGAGTCTTCTACTGGAAAGACTTTCTTCTCTCTCGCTGTGGTTAAGAATTTTCTTGATACTCACCCCGATGGTTATTGTCTCTACTTTGATACTGAGGCCGCTATTACCAAATCACTTATAGAATCTCGTGGAATTGATACTACTCGTCTGGTTGTTGTTAATGTTGTTACTATCGAAGAGTTTCGTACAAAGGCACTCAAAGCGGTAGATATGTATTTGAAAGCACCAGTAGAAGACCGCAAACCTTGTATGTTTGTATTGGATTCTCTGGGTATGCTTTCTACAAGTAAAGAGATTAATGACGCATTGAATGAGAAGGAAGTTAGGGATATGACTAAATCTCAACTTATCAAAGGTGCGTTTAGAATGTTAACCCTCAAACTAGGTCAAGCAAATGTCCCGCTCATTGTCACAAATCATACATATGATGTCATCGGAGCTTACGTACCAACTAAAGAAATGGGAGGAGGTTCTGGACTCAAGTACGCAGCAAGCACGATCATTTATCTCAGCAAAAAGAAAGAAAAGGATGGAACAGAGGTGGTCGGCAATATTATCAAAGCTAAGACTGCTAAATCGCGTTTGAGTAAGGAGAACAAAGATGTTGAAGTCCGTCTGTATTATGATGAGCGCGGTCTTGATCGTTACTATGGTCTTCTGGAACTTGGTGAGATTGGTGGACTCTGGAAGAATGTAGCGGGACGTTACGAGATGGATGGTAAGAAAATCTATGCTAAGCAAATTCTTTCTAATCCAGAAGAGTATTTCACTGAAGAAGTGATGCAAAAACTTGATGAGATTGCAAGAGAAGAATTTAGTTACGGTAAATGATTAAGGTTTTAAAAACTGGAATCAACGTATCTAAAGTTGTAGAACAACTCAAAAAATATCCACAAGACTGGGACCACCAAAAACACCTTAAAGATTCTCAGTCTTTAGTTGATAGGGGATTTGCAGACTTGCCAGTAAGTGCTCTTCAACTTATAATGGGTGGAGTTAAAAGCAAAGAAGACTTTGTTGGAGACTCTGAAATTAATATCAAGACTCCCGCATACGAACATCACAGTGAAATAAGAAAGATTATACGCAAGCACTTTGGAAATGTAGAACTACATCGTTGTGGATTTCTTTCTTTACCTGTTGATGAAATTGTAGGAGCACATATTGATGAGGGAACTTACTATCAAACAAGAGATAGATATCACCTTTCTATTCTTGGTAGATATCAGTATTTCTGTGGAACAGACACAGTGATTGTTGAACCAGGGACTCTTTTGTGGTTTAATAATAAATTACCTCACGGCACCGTTAATATTGGTGACGAGACTAGAATAACGTTTGTATTTGATATACCGCATGGAACAAGTTGAGTTTCTTATTCTTCGCAACCTTTTGCATAATGAAGAATATGTCCGTAAAGTAATTCCTTTTCTTAAGTCTGAATACTTTGAGGACACTAATCAGAAGATTGTATTTGAGGAAATTCTGAAATTTATTCAGGAATATAATGAACCCGCTACAAAAGAAGTTCTTTGTATTGAAGTAGAAAAGCGTCAGGATATCAATGATACTTCTTTCAAAGAAATCACTCATTTGATTGGATGTCTTGATGATGTCCCTGCGGAGTTTAATTGGTTATGTGACACAACTGAAAAGTGGTGTAGAGATCGTGCCATCTATCTTGCTCTTATGGAATCTATTCATATTGCAGATGGAAAGGATGAAAAGAAAAATCGTGATAGTATTCCTAGTATTTTGTCAGATGCTTTGGCAGTATCTTTTGATACTCACATCGGACACGATTATCTGTTAGACTATGAACGACGTTATGAGTCCTATCACAAAAAGGAAGACAAAATTGAATTTGACTTAGAATTCTTCAACAAAATCACAAAAGGTGGTTTACCTAATAAGACTCTCAATATCGCTCTTGCTGGTACGGGTGTTGGGAAATCGCTGTTTATGTGTCATGTGGCTAGTTCCGCCTTGTTACAGGGCAGGAACGTACTCTATATCACTCTTGAAATGGCGGAGGAGCGAATTGCTGAGCGAATTGATGCCAACCTTCTCAATGTCCCAATTCAGGATATTGTAGAACTACCAAAGCAGATGTTTGAGAGCAAGGTCACCAATCTTGCAAAGAAAACTCAAGGTACACTTATAATTAAGGAATACCCTACAGCATCTGCTCATGCTGGCCACTTTAAGTCACTTCTCAATGAACTTGCACTTAAGAAGTCATTTAGACCTGATATTATTTTCATTGATTACCTTAATATTTGTTCTTCCAGTAGGTATCGGGGAAACAGCAACATCAATTCTTATACGTTTGTCAAAGCAATTGCTGAGGAACTTAGGGGGCTCGCCGTCGAGTTTAATGTCCCAATTGTCTCCGCTACTCAGACCACTCGTTCAGGTTATGGTTCTTCTGATGTTGAACTTACTGATACTAGTGAGTCCTTTGGTCTTCCTGCTACTGCTGACCTTATGTTTGCCCTTATTAGCACTGAAGAGTTGGAGGGACTTGGACAGATTTTAGTGAAGCAACTGAAAAATCGTTATAATGACCCAACCATTCATAAGCGTTTTGTGATTGGTATTGATAGGGCAAAGATGCGTCTTTATGACTGCGAACAATCTGCTCAACAAGATATTCTTGACAACGGAAAAGAAGAAGAGTATGATTATGAAGAAAAGAAACCTAAAAAATCATTTGAGGGGTTTAAGTTTTGATTAGTCTTACAAAAGAAACATTAGAAAACGGATACACTAAGTATACTATGTCTGAAACCAAAGTTATTGATACAAACAAATATATCGAATTCGTTCGCCAGACTACAAGTCCTGCTAGTAGTGATTTTGCACAACTTCTTGCTCGTTTGACTGAACTTGAAACCTCTGCTGATGCTGATACCCCCCGTCTTCTGACTGCTGCTTTTGGTTTGAGTGCAGAAGCAGGTGAGTTTACTGAAGTAGTGAAGAAGATTTTTCTTCAAGGTAAACCCTATAATGAAGAGAACGTTTTTCATATGAAGCGTGAACTTGGAGACTTGTGCTGGTATCTTGCTCAAGCGTGTATGGCACTTGATATTAATTTTGAAGAAGTTCTCCAAATGAACTATGAAAAACTGAGTGCTCGTTATCCTGAAGGCACTTTTGATGTATATCGTTCTGAAAATCGTGTGGAGGGAGATCTGTGACTAAAGAAAAGCAAGTAACAGTTAAAATGGATGCTCGTGCAGCAGCTGCAGTCCGTCAAGTTCTCTTTGAAGCACAAAGAGGATATACTTATGATGAAGTGAGCGTCCCTCCTCGTATTGCTGATATTCGTTCAGTCATTCAAAGTATTGACGATAATCTTGGCGCCGTTCTTGGTGCTTGACCCTTATAGGGTCTTTTTTTATAAATAACTAAAAAGTATTTGTAAAAATGGATCCTAAAGAACTGCGCGGTTTGATGGAAGCATATTCCGAAGTTTATTCGCCAAAAGAAAATATCGAAGAAGGACTTAGATCTGCAGTAAAGAGACTTCTTGGTGGCGGTAAAAAGGAAGCAGAGGCACCTAAACCAGAAAGTAGAGGTGATCAACTTCGCGCAAGGTATAATGTTGGTCCCGAAAAGTCTGATACTTCTGCTAAAAGAAAAATTCTTGACCGTGCTAAGGGTAATGCTGAGAGAGCACAGAAGCAGGTTGATATGGGAAATGCTTCTCAATCATATGCTTCTAAGGCAAAAGATGCACACAACAAATATTTAAAAGCAGGATACAGTAAGTATGGTGCTGATGCCCCATATCAAGGTAGAGGAAATAAGGCACGTAAGAGAGCTGCTGCACTTAATGCAGAAGACTTTGAGTTTATTGTAAATACTCTTATTGAAGAAGGTTATGATTTATCATCATACACTTGGGACGAAATGTATGATATCTGCCTTGATGAAAATAGAATGGCTTCTCGTATGGAGAAAATGCCTTCAGCACCTGCTAAAGTTGGTAAGGCAACTCACTCAATTAAAGATCTTGCTCCTTCAAAAGAACCAACGCCAGAAGAAAAGGCAAAGGCAAGAAAGGCACTTGGACTTGGTGAAGCAGTAAAAGGTGCTTCACGCCATGATACTGAAATGAGAAAAGCAGCAGCATCTGAAAGAAGATCGGGTGTAAAAAATCGTCTATCAGCATCTGCAGGTAAAGCGAATGCTGATAAGATGGAAAGAGACGTGAAATATATGGATAAACTGACTAAAAAGAATAAGAACGTAGTTGGATTAGTTTCTAACGAAGAAGTTGAGAATTATGATGAGGGTTATATGCCCCCCACTCAAAAAAGAGCAGATAAAATGATGAAGCAAGTATCAAAACTTCGTCGCACTGCTTCTGAAAAAGGTGATTTTGGTCATCCAGAAGTTGAAAAAAAGTTTAAGCAGTCAGATAAAGTTTATAATTTTTCCAAACTTACATCTGATTTAGCAAAAAAAAGAGACAAAGATGCAAAAAAATCAGAGTTTAATGAAGATATTTACGACATCATTCTCTCACACCTACTTGATGAAGGATATGTAGAAACTCTAGAAGAAGCAGAGTGGTTAATGGCGAATGTGATTGATGAGAAAGCGATTGCTATTGTTATTGGAGAAACACAAGTTGCTAACAGAGACCCTGAAAAGTATGAAAGAGAGCAGAGCAAAAAGTCTGCTCCTGTTCGTGGAGAAAGAACTCCTATGCCACCAAGAGGT
>Ga0049081_10000347_pt1 | contig 17823 bp, 19 predicted proteins | sample GreLakmeER78MSRF_FD_66717 | JGI IMG/M metagenome (GOLD analysis project Ga0049081, IMG submission 66717) | Freshwater lentic microbial communities from great Laurentian Lakes, MI, USA - Great Lakes metaG ER78MSRF | ecosystem: Environmental > Aquatic > Freshwater > Lake | place: Great Lakes...
GTTGTAGTAGTTGTTGTTGGAGCTACAGTTGTTGTAGTAGTTGTAGTTGAACAACACTCTCCAGTATTAACATCAATTCCATTAGCATCTTTAAAAACTGGGAATCTATTATCTATACAAGCGAAATATGGAGAATCACCCACAGTAATAGTAGTTACCATAGAAGTATCGCAATCTATAAATGTAAAATTAGCTGTGTCAAAAATAGTACCATACAGTTCATGTATTGTACAAGGACATATAGTAGTTGTGGTGGTAGTTGTTGTGCTTGATGTAGTTGTTGTAGATGTGGTTGAACAACAATTCTGTAATTGACATATTGCATTATCTATTTTCTCAAGAGCCAATGTTAAACTATCACAAGTGTTTACACCTGTGCATGGTAAATTAGGTCCTGAATAAAAAGTTAAATCAGTGTTTGTTTTATGAGCATGACATGGATCAATACCACATCCTCTTGGAAAGATTGTATGACCACTACTATAACAAGGAGTTCCTGGAATACAAGACATATTAGATTAATTTAAGGGATGTACATAATATAGTAACAAGGCCACACAGGTTGAATATTTGGATGTGCTACATTGTTTCCTACGGAAGAATTGGATACCGTAACATTAATATTTGTTAGCCCTGTTACAGCTGAACTAGTAGTTACTGTAATAGGATCAACTGCACCAGATCCTCCTATTAAACTTGATGGACTTCCTGTATAACCATTAGCATTTTGAAAAGTATGAGTGTGTCCAGGATCAACAATAGTTACTGTTGTAGGATTATGTGAATGTGTAGGGAGATTTTGTGCAGTTAGAACTACAGCATTTACACCATATGGTGTATTAGGTGTGTAGTTTGGATTTGTTGCAGGAAATGCTGGATCTACATTAGGATTATAAGCTAATCCTCCTGGAACTACAGTTACTCCTACACCAACTCTACCTCTTTTATCAGGTGTTCCGTTTTGACCGTTACATAAATAAATCTTATCCCAACCAAGTCCAACAAGTCCTACACCACCAGCATTAAAGTTTGTTAAAGGACCATAGTATTCAACAACTGTATATGGAACCATCTTCTGATACTGTTGTGTAACTGGAGGAGTGATTGATGCCAAATAAGCAGCAATTAATGTATTAAGATCAACAAGTTGTACATAATTAGTTTCTACATCTAAAATAAATGCACAAGTTTGTGTAATCAGCTGTTGTAAAATAGCATGAGTTCCTGATGTACCCGTCACTCCTGTAAGACAACCTACAGTGTATGGAGCTTCGATAACATCTATTTGATCTTGTAAATCTATTAATGTAGCGTTGATTACATCTATTTGGACTTGAAGGTCACAAGAGGCTTTAATTAATGCGTTCAATACATCAATTAGTGTAATATCTCCACATGTGGGTAGATAATTGTTAACCAATTGACATATGATATTAGGATCAATATTAGGCTTGATTCCTAAACCATCTAACGTGGAAGTGAGAAAGGTGATGAGAGATTGTTCAACTAATGATAAGCTGTCTCCTGTTTCAATTCCTAATATAGGAACATCCACTCCTGTATATTTAACACATTTGTCAGAAACAATTTCTGAACATCCATTATAACAATTTGTACAAGACATTTTATTTTTATTTATGAATTAACAATTTTACTTTACTAGCAATCATATTAACTGTAAAGTGAGAAGCGTAATTTGGATTACACCACTTAAACGTAAGTATTCTCTTATAGTTTAAGAGATCAGCTATAACAATCCCTTTAATCTCACGATTCAGTGAGAACACAGTGTTGTTATATAAATTATTAGCTAACTCTCTTAATTTACAATCTATATCAGAAAGAAGAGAAGGGATATTAGAACAATTTATGCAATCTGTAAGTCTGGGAGATAACATTTTTTAATTTTTTAGTTCCTTTAGTGAGAAGACCATGACAGTATTCACATAGTCCGTTTATTAATTGACAGCCACACCCAAAGGTGGCTTTGCAGTTTTTACAAGTTGCCATATTAATAGAAGTTTGTTATGTAATTATTTCCAAAACATTGACATCCATTCTTCATAAAATTGTTCAACATTTTTGTTGCTTGATTGTAAAGCCTATTAGCTTCATCAACAGCACAATTATTGGCAGCAGCAATAGATCCTTGTATGAAGAAATATATAGAGGTTAAATCAACCTTTTGTTGTGTTTTAATAGCAAGATCACATTCCATCATATCCAATTTCATAAATGCATTATCAAACTTCTCTTGAAGTTGATCTACACGCATTATAGTTTTATCTACATAATTTAGATATGCAGGAGCAACACTATACTTTAAATAATATACACCATCAGGAAGAGGTAGTAGAGGATCTCCCACCGAAGTTATTCCTAAAGATGTAGAATTAAATATATTAAAATCATTTACGTTGAATGGGAGAACGATAGTTCCAAAAGTGGGAACTGTAATTTCTATTGATGGAGAACTTACAACAGGGGATGTTGGATAAGTTGATGCATCAGCGATTCCTAAAGTTAATGTGTTATACGTAGGAATTACTAATATATCTAATTTTAAAGTTGCCATGTTGTTTAAAATAAGTATGCCAGAGGATTGAGTTTTAATCCTCTCACCTCTGGCATAGGTTATATGATGTTATTTCCCTTTTTTACTTATTATGGTATAAGGGTTGTAGTGGATGTGGTAGTACTTGTAGAAGAAGTGCTAGTAGTACTTGTAGTTGTAATACAACTATTGTCACTAGTTACAGTTCCTAAACCATCTTCCAAAATTGCTTGCAAAGTTGCACTAGCAGCTTGAGGAACAGCAATGATAACTGTACTATCTTCCTTAATGTAATCGCCCCAGCTATATGCTGATTTATCAAACTCGTTAAACTTGATGTAAAAAGTATCATAGGTTGTACCGTCAGATACCCAGCTTTCAAAGTTTTCGTTGTAACCAACCATCCTGTACAGATGCTTTAAGTATCCAGCTTGATAGCTATAGAAATTCTTTTCTAATTGCTTAATCTCATCTGAAGTTCCACTAGCATAAGATGCACGTTGAGTGATGATGGGTGTAGCTACAATGTTGCAGTTATCAGCCACAATAAAGTCAGCAGTGGTTGCAGGACCAGAATAAACGAAGGTACGGAAGTACATCCTGTCATATTCAAAAGGAAATGCAGCAACATCGCAAGGTTGACCGTATTTAGTCAAAGGCTTACCAGAGATGCGTAATATAGTTCCACCTATGTTCTCAAATGAGTAGAAGGTGTTGAAACTAATATTATCAGGGTTGTTACCTGGAGCAGATGCTGTCAGCTTTGCAATAAACTGATCAATTAATGCACTGGTATCAACTGTATCACAAGGATCGCCACCACAATCACAACAAGGTGCTTGTACAGTAACTGAACGAGTGAAACCATTGAAATACAGAGTATCAATGTAACTAGAATGTGCACGAAGAGTTAGGGTTACCACATCTCCACATTTCACATCGAAGTTACTAACATCAGTGATTTGAGTGGCAGCTGTAGGACAACCTGTTACAGTGTACCATTCAGTTACGTTAGATTTACAATTTGCACCAGATTGACATCCAGCAATTTTGTCTGAACGTTTAGAGCCTTGTAAATAAGTATTTACCCTGCCTTGAGCAACGTAAAAATAAGGGAAGTTACCAGGTGTGTTAGTTGCTGTATAATCGTTACCGAAGATACCAACTTGACCTGCTGTTAAATTCTGCGTAGAACCAGAGCTAGGAAACGAGGATTGTCCTACTGGAACTACGAAGAGCGTAGTTAATGAAAAATCAGACATTTTTATCTATTTTAATTGTTAAAAAACTTATTCGTTTGTTTGAATTCTAAATTGTGCGGTTTGTGCAGCAGAACTGTTTTCTGTATACATTGCTAGATTTTGAACAGTGAGATCCACCAATTCATCTTCTAAGTAATTTTTTAATTCACAAGGTTGATCTACTGATGGCAATCCATCCAATTTAATATATCCAGCCTTATCTATATATTTAGGATATCTTAAGTAAGATAGATAGAGAGCAGTTGGTGTAAAGGTTCCATCTGTAAATATTGAAATTTTATCAGATGATACAAAATTGAATGTTTCTTGGTATTCAAAGGATGGTTTATAATGTACATTATTTAAACAGTATTGTAAATCACCATGCTTTGCTAAATCTCTATTAATCCAAATCTTTCTATTCTTACATCTTCCTTTATCTGCTGTTATATAACTATCTATATAAAACATATATGCTGGCTGAATACCTACTAGAGAAGATCCCCATTTGTTAAGTTCAGGGTTTTCTAAAACCATAGGCAGAGGATGATTTTCGTATGCTTCAACAAACTTTTGAAGATCTTCATAACGCTTTTTGAAAGCATCCAGTCCTAAACCAGTATTTGTACTTGGACCATCAAGTTTTTGCTTTATCAGCTTTATCTGAGCCTCATTTAGAGCTAAAATTTTATCTTCTAACTGTATCTGCTGATGTTCATTACTTGATAGCTTATTTAATTTCTGGTCTATCTTGTATAATAAACTATCTACAGGGATCATACAGAAGCTAATTTTTTAGTTTTCAATTTTTGTTCCAATGTGATTAGATCGTCTTGGTGGTCTTCATCAGCAAGATGTTTTATTAATTCATCTTCATCTTTTGCCACTTCAAACTCTCCTTCATATACTTTACCGTTTGACTTCAAACGATAAACTGAGTGTATAACCGCTTGTTTAACTAAATCTTTAATATGGAGTAAGTTTTCCTTCATATCAGCAAACCTGCCGAACACTTCAACTGGATTTAACCCTTGGTATTTACCATTTTTGAATTCTGTTTGTTTCAGGACATTATCTACTAAGTTATATACAACTTCCTCTTTGGTGTTATCTGTAACAGGAAGTCCTAGTAAACGAGCAACTTTTTTCTTCTTGTCAGGTGTCATTGAATCAAACTTAACAATAGCTTTATTGATCAGTTGTTTCTTCTTGTATAACACTGCATTTTCAATTTCATCATCAGCTACATAGAACTGTGCATCAGCAGGATATTCACCACGCTCCCATGCTTGGTAGCTAGAAGCAATTGTAGGATGAACTCTTATCCAAGAAAAAGCCAGTTCCTGAAGAGGTTGACTAAGATCGAAGTAGTTATCACCATCCATCAGTTTAACTGGTTGAACGTGAAGTACGTCATCTGTAGAAGTGGACAATCCATAGTTCCAAAACTTAGAACGAGGACTCAAGTCAACATCTCCTAACGCAGCCTCTAGTTTAATTTTAAGAGCTTTTACACGCTCAATTTCAAGTTCTTGTTCTAAAGGATCTTGTATTCTACGAATGTATGCAGCATTAGGATCAAGTCCTGTTCTATACTGACCATCCAATTCTTTGTAGGGATATTTAAAAACTCCTGTTCCAGGAATTCTTGTCATACCTCTTAATGCTAGACCTCCTTGCATTGTTTGCAATTGAGAATTGTTGTACTCTTTTTTTAATGTAGAGACTTTGCCTATCTTAGCCATGATTTAGTTATTTATTTGGTTTATTTAGCAGAGAAGTAAACATCGAAGTTTTAGCAATTGGACATTAATCCAACCCTCATCTCTGTGATTTGAGAGAAGTCTCCCTCCACTGAAGGAGGGAGGACAAACTCTCGGTAGGTTATTGCTTCCAGAAGAAGCAGGTCTAGGGAATTAAATCCCTAAAGGACATTAGAATTGTGGAATCTCTTCGATCAAAACTGTACGTGACAAATCTTCAATAAAGATATCACAACGGTCTTTCATCCAGATTTCATATCCTGGGAATTTGTTTGCTGAACTCATACCCTGAGACTTAGCAAAGCCTAAGTGGTGACGAGTACCATCAATATATCCCCAAGTCATAGAAGGAGCACCTTTCATCCTCACTTCACGAATGTTATTAATCATAGAACCATCGCTCATAGGACTAACATCAAACACCATGAATACAGGAGTAGATTTTTTGTTCTGACCAAATTCCAAGTTAGATTGTGGTAAATCTAATTCTTTCAAGTGAATCAGTTCAACACGACCAGTCTCACGTGTAACCATTGCATCGAATGCAAAGTTGTAAGTGATGTGTTGACCTTCGCCTTGCATATAACGATTTCCGCTATCAGCCATGAAGGTAAGACCACTGTTCAAAGCGTCATTCTTCAAAGCTTGTTGGAATACATCAAATCCAGCTTCATTTGTGTACATCTTCACCCTACGATCTTTAACATCCACCCTACGATAGAACAGATCACCAAACACTGAACGAATCAAGTTTGCAGTGAATTCACCACGATTATATTGAACTAAGTTACCGTTGTTACGCATCCTGTGATAAACACCAGCAGATGTACGCTTCAACTCTTGCTTAGAGCCATTAGTTTTAACTGTACCTGGCTTGCTCCAAATCATACGCTTAACTTTCAACTCAAGCATACTCTTACGCATCCAGAACTCAATAAATGGTTCCCATTTAACATCATTCCTAGTTAAAGGTAATTGGTTCCTACGCTGTGGAGCATATACCAAGATATCTAAAGGTTTGCCAGAAGCATCTCTCATCATCTTGTCATCAGCCCACTCAGTGATTTTGTGCTCATAACCATATGCTGATCCTAAAGATTCAAACATAGTGATTTGCTCACCCAGACGTGGAAGACCTAACAAATCTTGGTCAAATTCACCAATTGCGGCATCAACCAGTTCTAACTCAATACCTGTATTTAAGAAAGTGCTAGATACAAAATCTACAGTTGGGTTATCTGTAACCAATGTAAAGCTATACAAGAAACCCATGTTCCAAGGAACGGGATCTTTAATAACGTAGAAACGAGGACCATACTGACGAGAACCTACAGAAACAATAGCGTTCTTAGAGAATTCGTTAGTGTCCAAAACAAGAGCAAACTCTTGACCATCAATACCTGGCTTTTGTAAAGAAGCAGTACTGTCTGGAATGTCTATAATTTTTGGAAATTTGTAAGGAACCTGAACTTGCCATTTCCAAGCATCACTATTATTATCAATGTAATAAGGAGTGCTCTTGTTAATCATGTCCAAGAAATCATTACTGTACAGAGAACTCTGCGTATAAAGACTGATGATTTTCTTATCATAGTCAGCAGGCTCAGTGGAGTGAAAAGACTCCAAGTGGTTAGCATCAGTCAACTTTCCTACAGCACGTTTGTCCATAGAAGCGACCCTTGCATACGTAAAACCAGTTAAACCTGGGATTGTTTGAATTGCCATTTTGTTATTCTTTTAAGTTATTATTTAAATTTATTTACACAAACCATGAATTAGATTTCTGAGAAGGGTTGGACTTAACACCATTTTTGGTAACTTGTCTTGCCACTTCACTGAATAGTTGATCTGACTTTTTACTGATGCCACTCTTTTGAATTGTAGATAAGGTGGGATCTTTTTCTAATATTTTAAGTAATAGTCCAACTTTCACTTTAAGTTCGTGGTTTTCTGGTCTTTTTAATTCTAAGATGGTGCGGTCAAAATCTGTAATAGTTTCACCTGACGCTGTCTTATATTTATCCACCAGTAAAAAATCTTGTAGTTCAGAAGCTAGCTTGGGATTGATGGGAATACCGTCAAACTCCTTTGCTTTTAATTTATCTTGTAAAACCGATTGAACGTTTTGTATGTATTGGTTCTTTATAGCCTGTTTCTGTTGTAATTGTTTTTCGGACTGTTGTTCTAGTTGCTGCAGCTTTGCAGCTTCCTTTTTAACTAACACTTTGTGGTGTTTGGTTGCAACGGTTTCTAAATCACCGTAGTTTCTCAGTCTTTCCACTTCACTCTCAACATCTTCTGGTTCAAAACCTTGATCTGTTAAAGCTTGTTTAATTACACTCACTTGGTTGTTTTCCTGAGAAAGATCTAATTCAGAGAAACTAACTATATTATTATATGTACCGAAGTATTCTTTTGGATTAACTCCTTTTACAAATATGGCTTCAAATGCTTGTTGGTAGTCTTCACCGAATTGTTCAATGAAGTTATTAACAACCTCAATTGCCCCCTTCTTTTTCTCAATTTGGAATCTTTCTAAGAATTCTTCTGGAGTGGATATGTTCACATCTTCTTCATCATCTTCCTTAGAAAAAACACCTAGTTTAAATAAATCATTAGAAAGAGCAGTAAATCTACTAACACCTTCTTCTTCTCCTTCCTCTCCTTCTTCTTTAGAAGTGGGTTGTTTTTCTTTAGGAGTTTTTAGTGCAGAAGCTTTGTCATCCTCTTCCTCTTCTTCCTCCTCATCGTCAGATAGGAAATTTGATAATGACGTATCTTCTTTAGGTTCTTTAGAAACATCTTCAGAAATGGTTTCCCCTATACTTTTAGTTGTAGCTTTCTTAGATTCGGGCTTTGTAGCAGGAGCTTCTTCTTCATTATTTATTTCTTTAATATCATCAGGACTACTTGTAGAAGTTTCTGGAGACATTAAATCGTTTAATAGTTCAGCATTTCCCATTCCCATTTCCATAGTATTCTCAATACTAAAGTTTCCCATAGAGGGACTATCAAAATTTTCAGCCATAATGTAGTTTGTATTTATTTGGTTTTCAATGTAAAAGTATATTATATTATGTTCACAACAAAGAGAAGTAGTGATATATACATGATTTTTTCAAGTAATATAGCATTAATATTTTTTACTCTAATTGTTTTTGTTTATCCTTTGTATACTGTATAGACTTTTGTGGTGACAATTCTACCAAAATACACCTTATGGATGTATATTCCCATATCGTCACATTCTTTCTTCAAGGCATTCTTGATGATTGTAAGGGTGGATTTTTTCTTAATTGCTTCCCATTCACAGTCACTTAGGTAGTCTGCAATTATTCCACGTGAAACATCCCTTAGGTTACTAGCAGCATCATTCATATCAATGAGATACTTTTTACCATCAGTTATTTCAAATTTAATAATAGGCTCAACACTAACTTGTTTATTATCAATAGTGGTGATATCGATTGGAGAAACATGAAAAGTGTCAATAGTGGAAATAATTGTATGCACCTCGTCTATAATTGGAATTTTCCAATTTAGTCCCTTTTTCAAGTTTTTTTTGTAATTTCCCAATCTTAGTAACACTCCAACTTCATAACACCTTAATATAATTACTGGAGAAAGATAGTCTCTCCATTGATTTCCCATCCACTCAAATAGCCTAATAACTCCATCTAACATATATATTATTTTTTAGTTTTATTTCTTCCCTTGGCGTTTTCTCTAGCTACAGCAAGGTCATTAGCTTGATTTTCTCTAGCCACCTTTAGTTTTTCCATTTCTAAAGCCATCTTATCTGATGCTTGTTTGTTTTTAGAGCTGATATCAGCCATCTTCAATTGGTAATCTTTAGCTGCTTTGTTCTGATCATTTGCTAACTTGCTCATTTCCAATACATCAGGAATAGCATTGGAATTAACATCTTCAGATTCTACATTACCAAACCCTGTTGCAGAAATAATGGCAATCTTCTCTTTAGACAATCTATCCAATTCTCTTTGGTAATCATCGTGTGCCATTTGTTGTTCATGTTGCACCTGAGCTTGTTGCATTTGCATTTGAGCTTGTTCTGCAGCTTGTTGTTGTTGTTGCTCCTGTACTTGCTGTTGTCTCTCTTGCATTTCGTCTTGCTTCTCTTTTAGGCTCTTAAACACCTTCTTCATTTGCCTCATAGACTTAGTGCTGTACAATTCAATCACATCGTACAAAGATCCACCATTTTGCATAAGAGGTTGTGCAAGTTGACGAAGCTCATTGAACATTTGCTGATCTTCAGGTCTGTTAGTTAGGAACACTTTTAAATCCCTAAACTTCAAATCTGTACCATTTATCTGTACAAAGGCAGCTTCTCCTTCAGATGTAATGTATGATATGGTGGATTGTGGTTTGCTACTTTCTACGTATAAGGAAGCATCGATAATTGCTTGATATAATTGACCCATTACATATTCGTGAGCTACAAACAGTGGTTCTGTTTGAGCATAGGATTGTTGAATAGCTGTATTTGTACCTGTAGCAGTTTCACTTGCTGTGATTGATCCAAGTCTTTGTCTGGACATACCTACCAGCTCCCAGCATTCATTCTTTAATTGCATAGCCAGATTATATCTGGATTGAATCTCCTGCGTACGTGTAAGGTCAATATCTCTAAACTGATTAAAACTAGAAGGACTCTTTAAGTTTTCTGGACTATCGTCAATAAACATCACACCTCTATTACGAGCTTCCATTTCCCAAACATCCAATGCATCTTGGGCATCTCCATCTTTTGGGATAGGAATATGACGTATAGATGTTAAATACACCTTACCCACTTCCTTCTCAAGGAGTTTGTAAAGCTGGTTCATACATACATTATAAAGCACCTGAAAAGGTTTCATTAAATCTACTAAAGATTTAGCTTCAGTGTTCTTAACCTCATGTACAAGTCCTATAATAGGACAGTAGTTTAATAGTCTATATGGCTTGATGTGGTAGATGTCTGGACCAATCTTTATTCCTTGATACCACTCATTTATCCATCCCCATTCTAATGATTGTTGTGTTGGTATTGATCCTGATTTGTAGCTTTCATCAACAAGCGTAGATTGCTCATTACCCACTTCATCCAAATAAATCAGTTTGCCTATTTTCTTTTTAGAAATCCAATATGCTCTCACCACCACATACTTATATCCAAAGGAAGATACATTTGATGTCAGTCCTAAGAAATCCTTAAGACCATCGTTGTTCTCCTTCATCTCAGACTCAATAATCATCCTTGTCTGTAATACAGCAGGATCATACGTATCATATTGTACAGAGTCAATACCTGGAGTGGCATTTGGATTTCCTAGATTGGATTCCCTTACATTAATCAATCCATAATCCTGAAGAGAAGATCTGAGGTGGTCTATTTCTTCTTTTGTTATATCTGGAATACTTTCGATAATTTCAGAAAGCTCCATAACTTGAACTATACCAGCAGCATATGCACCTTGTGCTCTACCTGTAGGATCGGATATATATTTCCTATCTGGAGTGGTTAGAAACCAAGTGTTCTTTGGATTTGCCACTTCTATGTTAAACCCAAGTTTTGAGTTGTCCTCATATATATGATAGAACTCTCTGGCACTAATTAACATATCTCTGAATGCATCTTCACTCTTTTCCTTCATATTAAACTCCACCTTCTGACAAGTTAGAACGTGGTTTGCCCATTTCTCAGCCATAGATGTATAGTCTTCTATTTCATCCTGCACATCTTGCATTGTGAGTTGTTCCAATTGTTCTTCGTCTAACTCCTCTCCATTTAGTTCAGCTTTTTCTAATATCTTTCTCTTTGCGGTTTCTATTATATATTTCTGAAGAATGTCAGTTTTAAACTCAAGCTCTTCTGATTTACTATCCTCATCAAAAGCCTTCACCCTGAAAGTGTCTGGACGTTTACTTATTTCACCCACTAATTCATTAATAGGTGTTGTAATGATGGAATAATGTTTTACATATGCAGGAAGCTGTAAATCGGAAGTTAACATATCTGTAAAACTCTTAACTTGTGGTTCCTGATAGAAATCTTCCATTCTCAGAATTCCTTTTACAAGGTCATAGTTTTTAACAAATGTATCTCTATTCTTTATATATTCTGCGTATGCCTTATTTGCAAAATAGTCCATTGTGTTCTTCACCCAGCTCTCATCCATTTTTTCCTTCTCAGTTTTAAACTGATCGGGAAATATGTTTAAATAAGCATACCGTATGGTAGCATCTTTTGTATATCTTATAATTGCCATTATATAAACAATTTATTTTTCTTTTTAGTATTAAATAGTCCTCTTGATTCTGTAAATAATTGATTCTTTGTTCTGCTTGAAAACATTGATTTAACTCGTTCATCTCCTGATCCTCCAACTCTTCCTATTATAGGATCCATCTTAAGTGCTTGAGCAATAGCTAGTTCTGCTGCTACAATTCTATCAAAGTTACCTTGATCGTTATATTGTATTATTTCTTCAAGGAGTACAGGGTCAAACATTTTACTAACTCCCAACACTTCTCTTATTGTATTACCATCATCATCCTTCTCTGTGTATATAACTTCTTCCATGTATTTCTTTATACAGTTATGAAGGTAGTCAATTATTTTCTGAGAACTCCTATGCACCCCATATTCTCTTTTCACTGTTGTATTTGGAACAATCTCCATAAGCCACTGAGGTTGCTTTTCCAGATAGTGAGCATCGCCTTTACTTTTCATATATTCAATAAATGATATATCATCGTTCTCACAGAGTGTTCTGGCATTATAATATTTAATTAATAGTCTGGCTTGTTCCTCCCATGTTTCCTTCTTATCTGGACGTGCTACATATGAAGCTACAAACATATCCTGATACTTCTCTCCTGTCAGGCTATGCATTCTTTTATAAATATATACAGCTCCTAAAGAAGAACTATATGCAGATTTTCCTTGTCTATAAGGATCCACTCCAGCCACATATAATCCATATGTAGGATTTTCTACGGGGAATTCATATATAACAACAGGAGCATCCTTTAAATCTGAATTCTTCAAAGGAAAATTTGTAATAGGTTGTTTGTCTGTAAACTCATGAGATATCTTTTCTCCATCGTTAAACAGTATGACGGGAATACCTGTTCTTTCTTGATTTGATAGTTTTGTTTTTTGACGTTTGGCAGACTCAATATCAAATATGTTGGTGTCTTCGTTTAGAAAAATATCATCCACCTCTTGAGGGTAGTACATCTTTTCCTTTAGGTATGCAATCCTATCTCCAGCTTTTTTAAGTCTATCCAGGTTTGTGTTTGTAATCTCTGTAGCTTTTTCAACATCACTCACCAACATTTTTACATTATACAAATCACTTGACGGAGGTTCATTTAAAAAAGCTCCAAGGTTGCTATCAACCTTGGCCTCCATCCTATATTTATGCGAGATGAACAGTCCATGAATTCGTTTATCGTCTTTCTCATTGTTATACGTAAGGAAATTAAAATTATCCACATCAAACATTAAGCTCTTAGCATCCATAAACTTCTTCATATCTCCACCTGTACCTGTAAGAATTGGGGAACATCCCCAACCAAATGGTGTTGTAAAGCCTGGAACAGCAGCTTGTAATCCCCTTAAGAAATTACCCTTACCAATCTCATCTATAATAAGCTTACGAGGTTTTGTACCAGCAATGGCTTCCTCATTATTACCTTCATCAAGGTTACGTATAAGAATTTGGGAGAATGGTATACGTTCTCCTGATTTGGTTTTAATTCCAAGGGTTACTTGGTTCTTCCAATTATCTTCAATCCTTTGCCATCTCCAGGCTTCTGGAAGGAAGTTTAGTCCTTTATCAATCTTATCTGTAATAAGTTTTATATCTGGAGCATTCAGTCCAGCTATAATATTCTGAGAGTTTTCATCAAATGTAGCTCCCCATGCTATATAACTTGCTTCTAAAACGCTCTTGGCAAATCTTCGTATACCAAGAATAACCAGTCCTCTTTTTTCTAATTGGGCTCTGTCTATTTCGTTTGTTACCACCCACTCATTATCTCTGAGATATGGGTTGGCATATTTCTGAGAAATCCTACCCCTATCATCTATAATATCCACTTCTGTATGCCATATATTCAAGTGCCAATATAAAAATGGGTTGATGTAAACACCACCCATCATAGCTCCATTTAAACACAATTCTTTATGGAAATCGAAAAATGCCTTATGTTCGGAAGACTCCTTATCTGGAATACGTTTCTGATTTATAAACCAATCCTTATAATCTATACTCTGTAAATCTTTTATCATTTCCTATTTTTAAGAAAGTCTTCAGCCATAGATGATAGTTCTCCTTTTCCTCTAACCTCCACTTTATTTTCTTCTGCACTTCTCAACTTATCCACCACCTCAACTAATGCTAAATAGTTCTTCATCGTTTCCTGAACAAACTTTCCTTGAGCTTCTATAGAGGCTATAACCATAGGAAGCATTCCTCCTTTAGCTGTAGGCTTCCACTCAATTCTATCTTTCAGTTCGTGTAACGGATTGGCATTCACATATGCTTTCCAGGAAGAGAGTTGTTCTTCTGCCCACGAAAGTTCTGTATTAATGTATGTAGTTTTCTTTATTGCTGCCATTGTTTAGTTTTAAAAACTTCAATATAGATTAATAGTCTGCTGCATCTTCTTCCTTTAGAATGTTATCAAGGTCCATCCCTTGTCTTATAATATCATCTATTTCTTCTTCATCTGTATGAGGAACATCCATATCAAGTTTTGCTTTGTATTTCTCTAAAGCAAATGTAAGTTCTTTATCTGTTATTCCCCATATATTACCATAGTCATCCAGAACCGTAGATAGGTGTCTACCCATATTATATGTAGGGTAGGACGAATGTAGGTCTTGGAGAAGGTGCAACACCTGATTGTAATAATTTGCTTTTCTACTCATACTGTTTAAATTGTTCATTAGTCATTACCAACAAACTTATATTAATTGGTTAAAATCCTCATCATTTGATAAATTTGTTTCTGAAGAATCGTTTTCCTCATTCTTAGTCATATAATCTTTAGAATATACAATTGCAAGATTATCCTGTTCAATATTATTAATTCCAACAATATCTATATAATCCACACCCTGATCGTATATAATCATCAATATATCAATAAGATGTCCTAAGGGAATCTTTTTAAGTCTTACATCTGAATTATTTTCCATTTGATTCTTTTATATGTTCTTCTTGTTCTGGTGTTAATTGTGCTTCCCATTTCTTCAATGGACACTCACAGGAAAGACATTTTGTTTTTGCTGCCAATGTACATCCACATTCAACACAATGAGCATCTGGTCTTATTGTTTCATATCCTTTCAGTTTAGCATTAGTTGAATGTTTTGGGCATAACTCACATATTCTAATACGGTCATTTGCTGTTGTTTCAATAAGTTCTTTAATACTAGCTGGTGGAATCAGGTTGTTCCTCCATCCTTCGTATATCTGTTTGAAATTGAGCATTTTCCAATTTTAGTTTTAATATATCAATATCTGTTAAAATATTAGTTAGCTTCACCTGTGCTGAATGTAGTTGTTTTTCTGTAGCATTAGGACGCAACAACATAGATTCAAACATTGCTCTTTGTGACAACATCTTTTCCATTTTCCTATGTGCCTTATTTATATTAAACAAAAACTTACCAAACCCAGCTATCTCTACACTCATGTTTGTCTTAAGAGCATCATTTGCACTACTAAACTGGTGCATAATAACTGCATCTAACACCTTCTCTGACACCATCATTTTAACAGCCAGCTTCCTAACGATGTAATCCTTAACCGACAGTGACATTGGTTTATCCATGAACAAGCTTTATTTCTAATGTAATATTACTTGTAAACGGCAATATAATCAAAGGATTAACCTTAATCTTAGACCCCTCCTTTATCAACACACTGATCTTCTTCAACTTAGATATTAAATTGTTAATCGTAGGGGACGTTGTATTATACCTGTCACAAAACTCCTCCCTTATATTAGCATAAGAAATATTTCCCCTAATAGCTGTAAATGCCACAAGCTGTATTTCCCTTGGTGTCAGTTTTAAATTGTTAACAGCCGAAAGAATACAATAATACTTCTCAGCTATTGTAAACTGATCATTCAAAGTTTGTTTAAAACTTTGTACCATTGTCTTATTAACCGTTGTTTCCATATTTAGTTTTAGCAAAGATAGAATATAATCAAACAATAACAAATACAATTGTTTTAGTTATTGCTATATTATGCATTAAATTTATTTTTCATACCAAGAAACTAGTGTAATATTAAAAAAGAAAACCCCTATAGTTAATACCTTCTCTATATATCCATCCTTTAGTATATACTCTTCAAATGACACACCTATTTTAAAATAAGGAGATTTAAAATCTTTAATCCCTATTTCTATTTCTAACTCATCATATCTGTATAAACAAATAAACAAAGAAACAAGAGTGATCAAAACAACAAACATCAAAATACTATCATACATATAGGAACATTTAAAAGCCAATATAACAACCCCTTCCCCACCCAACCTACCCCAAAGTTATAACACTTTTACAATACCATCCAAATCTTTTTTCCTTCATATACCAAATAAGTCGGAAACACACAACATACATCATTCATTATCAACCCCTTACGTTTATAAAATTTTTTTCTATTCCCCCCTCCCTTTCTATACACAGGAGAGGAGACTACTCCAAACCAAAACCCCGTGTAGATTTTGGGTGTTGGGGGTATTCCCCACACACCTTATTAATCATTAAAGAGCTTGCGACTCATTAAATACTGCAACAACTAATTATGGCTACTATTAAGCTAATTGACGAACAGGTTGATGAAATCACGCTTATTGACTCTAACAATAAGTACAAAAATGGACAGCGTGCTAAAGACGGTAAGACTTTCAGCAGGTATCGTTACGACGGTAAAGTATTCACTGTTGATAATGAAAGTCCATTTATTACAGCGTTTAATGCATCAACCATTGACAGCGTTAAACTCATTGAAGGAACACGTGACGTTATTACAGTTAATGCTGCAGGCGAAGAAGAAACCACTACAGCTGCTACATTAACTTACGACAGCTTTGTTTCATTTGCTGCTACATTAAATCGTGCAGCACACAAGAGCAAAGTTGCACGCTATCAGCACCTTGCTACAGCACCAGTTACAAGCGAAATGCTTGAAGACTTAGTGAACGGTTAATATCCATTCACAAGAACACATCGTTTAATTACGGTGTGTTCTTTTCTTCTTTTATATATATGGGTGGGAATTATATGTAATTCGTTAGGGTGGGGACATTCTTTCCTATATATATGTAATGGAACATTATGCCAACACTATGGCAGGGTGTATATTAGGTGAGTGAATAAACCTAGTGTTCTATTATATATACATATTACGATTATTTAACATTCTGTTTAACGTTAAATAAGTTTTTCCCGGGTTTTTGGAAGTTTACGTTAAACAAAACTGCATATTTATATATAAAAGGTGCATTAAATAGGTGGTGTATAGACCATTACCGCTTTAAACAACATTTTTAACACATGTCAATACCAAACGAACATTGACATACATATAGCATTAACATGGAAAAGACATTCACACTTAAAGAAAAAAACAATATCTCTTAGATAATGGATACACTACTAAAGATGATTATTTCTTTATTTCTCCTAATGGGTATATTAGGGTTAGTATTAGAGATTTGATGTTTTGTTGGAACTCATTACGACTTTTTTAACTTTCACATTAATTCATTAAAAAGCCTGTAACAGGGCTCTTTCTTTTAATGCACCATTCTCACGTGGATATGAAGACTTCTTATAATACCTTACGAGGTGTGTACTGTAGCAGGATAAATCTGTAGTCTTTGATTACTGGATAAATGCACAGGTAAGATGTGAAACCACACTGATTACGACATGGAGTCCAAATGTTAAGACCTAACTATGCGAACTTCATTAATCAGTCTCCCAAGGGTGAGCAGTTGTAATAACTGATACATTGTACATTATATCCAATAAACAGGTTATAATGAATAGTCCTACTGTCATTAAATGACAGCTTGAAAATATCGCCAAAGATAGGGGCAATGGAGGCAATTATGTATTACAACTGAGTTGCAGAGGGGTTATATAATACATGGTAATGTATAATGTGATGGGTTCTCGTAAGATTTTTATCTTATAGAATAGAACATAAGCATAGACTAGTT
>Ga0049081_10000349_pt1 | contig 17790 bp, 30 predicted proteins | sample GreLakmeER78MSRF_FD_66717 | JGI IMG/M metagenome (GOLD analysis project Ga0049081, IMG submission 66717) | Freshwater lentic microbial communities from great Laurentian Lakes, MI, USA - Great Lakes metaG ER78MSRF | ecosystem: Environmental > Aquatic > Freshwater > Lake | place: Great Lakes...
TATTGAGTGGATATGATGTGGTATGCGAAGCAATGCCTTACATGAGAGAACGAACGAACGGAATGAACGGAATGAAATGAAGTGAATGGAGTGAGTGAGGGAAGTGAGAGAGAAGAAAAGGGGTATATAATAAATTAAAATGAAAAAAGCAAGTAAAAACGGGTTAAAAAAATAACCTATTTTATATGTATAAACATATAGCATAGTAAAAAAAACGCAAAAACTATACATATTGCATATAAATAAGCGTTATGTCCCAAATGTTTGTAGAATTGGGACAAAACTGAATGAAGTTTTATGAAAAATTCATGCACTTTTTTCAATGTATTTTCTTTTGTTATACCCTTTTGTTTCATTTGTTTTAAAATTTCTTTTCAATGTGGGTGCGGGTTTTAGATATTTTTATAAAAAATATTTGGAAATTAGTTTAATAGTTATTAACTTGCATATAAATTAAAAACTACGAAAAATGAACAACACACAAAAAACAATGAATGACTACCTTAAAATGGATGGTGGTATTATTTTTAACATTGCACTTTACAATCGATTTTCTTCTATTGGAGATAGTTGCTACTCTGAAATATGCGGTAGTTACATAGATGGTGTTTATCAATGGGCAATTCACAATATAGAAAGTGTAGATGAAGTTAAAAACCATAAATATCATGGTTGGATTGTAAATTTCGGTAGCGAATATGAAACTTGCGAAAGAAAGGTCTATATCCCTAATTGGGTTATGGATGTTAAACCTAAAAACTTCAAACACGCTAAAGCGTTATTCAATAAATTCTTACTACAAGTACCCGTATATAACTAATTAAAACCAAAACCTTATGGTGTATAGGTCAACCAACCTACGAACAATGAAAACAATCAAAGCAATCAAATTCAACTGCGAAACCCAAACAATTGAAGAAATCGAATTAAACGGGTCATTGGAGGACTTTTACAAGCACATAGGGAATAACTGCTCTCTTATGGAAGTAGGTCTTAATTTTGACTATAAAGGGGTAAGAAATAGCGTTCTAATAGATGAAGAAGGGAGGATAAATAACTCTCCTATTGGTGGGGTTGTTATTGGTGGGTGTATATTTGTTGGTAATGCACTTATAGTGGGTTATGATGAAGAAGGGGAAAGCATATCTACTAATATTAGTGTAGAAGAAGCCGAATCAGATATGTATTACGAATGGATTTCAAAAGAAGATTCTGAACAATTTCAATTTTAATTTAAAACTATTTATCATGTCAAATTTAAAACCTAAAACCCTTGAAGAAATAGTAGAAAAGGGTACTAATCTTACTGAATGCCTTAAAGAGTTCTTGCCACATATAAATTCAGAGCAAGATGAACTTAAAAAACTTATATCAAGGGTAAGAGCAATTGATGACTTTGATGAATTGATGAAACCATTTAGAAGTTTATTAAAGAAGTTTGATTCTACTGAAGATTTTTTTAAAATTCCTTTTGAAATGGAAGGTCAATTAAATGCTTTTAGATTTTTTGCTCAAAATAGTGTTTCAGATTGCTATGAAGAACTTAAAAAGAATAAAAAGCGTATTGATGAATTAGAAGAAAAATTGATTAGTATAGGGGAAAAAATGGTAGATGTTGACCCTAACAATTTAGGTATCAAAGAATACAAAAATGCAATATATTATAGATATGAATTTATGATTGGTAATATAGATTACTATTCTTTGTATGGATTCCATTACGGGTTAAAGTGGTGCTTTGGATTGTGCGATGATTTAGAATTGTTAAACCTATAAAAAATATTAATGATAATAATTTTACCTATAATAGCGATACTAACTACAATAATTGCATTCTTTTGGGTTAGTGCTATTGATAAATCAATAAAATATTACAAAGATAATCCTAAATCAGACCCTAATAGCGGTTGGTTAGATTGGGATATTAAAAAAGATAAATTTTAAACTAAAAACAAATAACATGAAAAAACTACTATTAGCATTACTTATGACTATTTCTTTAAATAGCATAGCACAAACAAATTCATCCGAGTTAAAAACATTTAATGTTTGCAGTCAAGAATCATTAGATTACAATACTTCAACAAATAGTTATGTAATTAAAGGGGAATATCGTTGTGATAATTGCAAGATTTATGTTAACGACTATTACATATCAGTTTATGAAGATGGCAAAGAGTTATTCAGTATTAAAAAAAGCGAATACTACAAGTCAAGTGAATTTGATTATTCAGTATTTTATAGAAACAAGTATTCAAAAATTTTCGTTCAAATTGCAAGTGGTGGGGAATGGATTGCTTTCGGCAAAACTAATGAGTGGAAGTTAATTTATAACATTTGTAGATAAGGTACATTATGGCTACGATACACGAAATACAACAAACATTATGGGTTGATACCCCGCATGGAATAGGTCAAGCACTTTTCCTGATTGACTACGGAATACACCAAAACACAATTTGGGTTGTATGCCTTAAACACAATGGAAAGATTTTACATTACGATTCAAATCAATTAACAATTGACAAGAATAACACTTTGGAAATTAACATTTTACCAAAAGTTGCTAATGAAGAAGACTTAACATGGGAAGAATTATGGAATTTATTTAATGAAGAATGTAAAGACCTTGATATGCAGTATATTCATTGGTTAGAAAACTATTTTAAAGTCCCAAAAAGGAAAGGTATTAGTGGATAAGAAAGAAGTAAAATTATTAGAGGATATAGTTTCTTTTGGAAAAACTAAAGTTCAGTACGGGAAAAAGAACCAAGTAGTCAAAATCATTTCAATTCATGGCGAAGTCCTGATAGTTGAAGGAAAGGAACGATTTCCCGTACATAAAAGCAAAACTAACTTTGAATAACATTTTTATTACCCGCTTATACTTTATTTTACCTTATTAACATTAGTGTTGATAACTTTTAATTAAGTAATATCAATACTTTTAAAAATATACTTGTTTATTTGTTTAATGATTATTAACTTTGATAAAAATACGAACTTATGATACAAAAAATCAAAAATATGCAAGAAGTTGTTGCAACTGCTCTTGAAAAATATGCTCATTTAAGGGATGATGACAATCGTTTAGTTGCTTATATATGGTGGAAGCACTTAAAGGATAATAACATACCCGAAGATATAATCACTATGGATTTCCTACAACTTTACGCAAGTAATCAATTGCCACAAGCCGATGTAATTACAAGAGCAAGAAGAAAGGTGCAAGAAGAAAAACCCAACCTTCGAGGTAAGTTATGGAACGAAAGACACCAATTGAAAGAAGAAGTAAAAAACAATATTAACCACTAAAACAAACGCTATGAACACTTTAAAAATTAAAACAAAAGAAGAAATGGATTCTAAAATAGAAACCATAAAAGAAGTCGCAAAAGTATTTGGAAATGAAGTAAGTAATGACCTGATTAATCTTAAAAAAGTTGCTGAAATTTTGAACTCTGAATTTAATTCAGAGAACTTAATAAACACTTTAAAAGAGTTTGATAACCATGAATCAATAAATATTGAAATGGTTAAGAATGTTTCTTTTATTGATGGAATCAATTTTGTTAGAGAAAAAAGCAACCCACAATTGGAAGATATTTTAGCGGAACTTTTATTATGTGCTACAAAAATGAAAACCATAAATGAAAACATGGAATCAATTTCAAAAAAATTGGAATTGATTGATAAAAAGGATAAAAAGTTTTTAGTTGACTTGATAAAATACAAGTTAGATGCAATGAGTTTAAGGATTAAATCAACACAAATTAAAAGTTATGTGGATGGTCTTAATTGGACTATGGGGATTGAAACTGATGAAATTTCTAAAATATTAAAACAAGATTAACCATGACAATTATAGAAAAAATAAAACTGAAAATTAGTGGTTTAAAATCCGAAAGACAAGAACTTTCATTCCTTTACAAGCAATTGCTTAAAAATGAATACCATAACGAATTATTAAGAGTAACTCGTGATATGGATTGGATTAGCAAACAAATATTTTATTTAGAAGAATTAATTGAAGAATATGGAGATTAACATACAAGAACTAAAAATACTTCTTTCGGCTTGTAAACAAGCAGATGCGAACATAGATAATGTAGTCAGGCACATAAGTTTCAAGAAACATTCAGTAGTAAACCATAGAAAACAAGTTATTAAGAAAGCAATGCTTGAATTTATTGACTTTTTTAAAAATAACATTGATTCTATTGACTTTGAAGACAAAACCGACATGGAAATAGTAGAATTTTTCCTAAAAGATTACAACCCATTATAATCTTATCTAAACCTTTGAATTTTACTTTTTTATTTTACCTTATTATACTACTTTTACAATCCCCCATAAAAATACCGCTATGACACAAGTTGGAAGACCTATTAAACCCAAGAAACTACTATCAGTACAAGAAATTGCAGAGTATATCAATACTACTCCGCAGTATATCTATAAAATGGTACACTACAAAAAGATACCGCACATTAAGTTGGGCAAAAAATTGCTATTTGAATTAAAAGTAATTAATGAGTGGTTGAATAAGAAAAGAGTAGATGCCTAAAAAAAGTCCAAATAAGAATCTTGCTTTATACAACAAGTTACAACGGGAGTTTAAGAAATTAAATGATAAACTTCCCGAGTATCAACGCTTGTCCGTAAAAACAAGAAGGGATATTATTTCCAAAACTATCTTTCCTTTCCTTAAAGACAAGAAGAAAGTTGGTGTAAAGGATTTAAGAACTCGCATTCAAACGCAAATAGATTTATCAAACCAATCTATTACGCAAGATGACTGCAACCCGTTACTTATTGACCCATCCGTTTTAGTTGATATAGAATGGATGGATTTAGATGCCTTTATCCGAGATATTTTACCTAATTGTATTTATGTTCAGGTTGAAGCAAATGGTTTTGGTTCGACTAAAATATTCAATACAAGAAACTATTCTTATTATTCAAGTGGCATAAAACAAATAACGGAAGGAATACGCCAAGAAGTTAATAATAATAGTGGAATGGGATATGACTATACGGGTTATGTTCAAGTTAGACCAAATAGAAAAGATGATGGCAAAGGAGATAGTTACTATGTTAAAATTGTTTTGAATGAGAATGGTAAAAGCGTTGAAGATATTGATATTATAGCGTACAAAGTACCTAAAGAAAAGAAGAATAAATCAAAACAAATATTGAATGAAATAATTGAAAGGAAGAAGCAATTAGTTGGTACTAAAAGAAAAACAAAGAAGGCAAATGAAACGACTAAAAAGAATATCCAAAAGGTAAAATCTACCAAAGATAAAATCAATAAAACAAGGTCAAGTAAGCAAAAAACAATATTGCTTAATGACTTGATTAAAGAGTACAATAAGTCAATGAGAGCATTAAACGATGGCTACAAAAAGGGATATTTTTCAAAATCACAATATTCAGCATTAAAGAAACAATTAGATAAAAACTTTAATCTTGCCAAAGGCGGATTAATCTAAAGATAGTTAAATATGAAAGTTTATAAATCAACAAAATCGTTGGTTAAGAACCATGTATTCCAACTGCCACATAAAGAGGAAAAGTTGATGAATTACATTAAGCAGACTAAATCTAATTGCTTAATCAGGGATGGTAATTTTGCAAAAGAAATTATATGGAATGGAACTTCTTTTAAGTTTACCAAGCATGAAGATAAAGAAAAAGGAAACGCTTTTAGAAAAGGTTTGTTCTTGTTTGGATTAGTACGCAAAGATGCAAAGGAATACATAAAGAAAAAGGGTAGTAAAGTGCCTAAACAATATCCCGTAAATGTTACTAATACAAGGTATGACTTCAGGGATGATAAAATAATAGGTTTTGATGTTGACCATGCTTATTGGCGAATCGCTTTTAACTTTGGAATAATCAAGTACAATACCTACTTCTATGGGTTAAATAATGATTTTAAAGCATTAAGATTGGCTTGTTTGTCAACTATGGGTAAACCTAAAGAGTATCTTGAAATAAAGAACGGGGAAATAACAAAAAGACCCGTACTGATTCAAGGAGATATTGAAATGGAGAATGTTTACAAGATAATCAGGTACACTTGTTACAAGTATATGCAAGATATGAAGCGTATGCTTAAAGATGACTTTGTTTCTTACAATACCGATTGTATTTATTTTAGAGATACAAAGGAAAATCGTAAAATGATTGCTGATTATCTTAAATCAAAAGACCTTTCGCACAAGATGTTGGTACAAAGAAAGAAAGCGTTACCTACAAAGGAAACGCTTTCAACCAATAAAAGAACTAAACAAAATGATGATTAATTCAAATAAACAAATATTAAACCATGACAAATATAATGAATTTTATTAACTTTATAGTACTTTTTGGGGTTTGGTTAGCATTTAACCCTAAAAATTTAAAAATGATTACCTATAAGAATAAAAATGGCTTACCCATGATTAGGTCATGCTATAATTGTGTAAGTTTTAAAGAAATTGAAAATTTAGAAAGAACGGGGTATTGCACCAAGACTAAATTGATGTTTGCATACACATTGCAGAACAATGTTCATCCAATGGTTAAGACCTTTTACCTTTGCGAAGGGCATGAATTTAGCAATGAAGCGTTTCTAAAAACTTCAGCAGAACAAGTTTCTTTAGAAAATTCAATCAAAAAACTTGTTTAATTAAAAATAACTAATTATTTTTGCTTAAAATGGAATTGCCAATATTTTATTATGGGATTAAGTTCTATAAATACTATTTTGAAGGTTTGAAGAAACCTATTACCATTGAAGCATATAATAAAAAAGAAGCGAGAATTAAATTAAATCAAATAGTTGACAAATTACCTGAAGAATATAGACAAAGAAAGCCATACGGGGAAACGATTACAAGACCTTTAAAAGGTATAAGTGAGAAGATGATGAATGGCAAAAAATATATTTGGGTTGGAGAAAAAAGTCCAAACGGGTGGTTTGAAGAAAACGAACTAAAAGCGAAAATTAAAGAATATGAACGAAGCACTAAAAGGGGTAAATGATTTATCCGATTTCAGTAAAGCAGTTGAACAATTAGTGTTGCTTAATGACAATCAGCAACCAACTAAAACCCAAATTCTTGAACCTGATGCAATAACTGATGAACGAATCAAATTGCAGAATTTTGCCAAGAAACTAAACTCCAATCCAAGTTTTGTAAAACCCACACCTGATGGTCGTGCATTTCAAGTGCCTATAAGCCATGTTGAAATGACTTTAGATGAAATGTTCTTTGGTCTTTGGTCAACCGAAAACTTTCGTTGGCAAGTTATTTCTAACGAAGTAGTAGGAACTATTGATTTAATCGTTATACACCCCGTAAATGGCAAAGAATTGCGTAGAACGGGTAGTGCAAGTATGCAGATAATGACCGATGCAGTCCCCGAAACTATCAAGAACGATAAAAAACTTGCTAACCAATGGCAATTAAATGTAGAAAACAAGAAGCCAAACGCTATGTCAATGGGTTTCCCAAATCTAAAATCAGAATGTATTAAAAACGCTTGTAAGTCGCTTGGAAAGATATTTGGAAGGGATTTAAACCGAAAAGATAGCGATGACTTCAATGGTATAATTAAATAGTATTTTTTAACCCTTAAATATAAAATGTGATGCTACAAATCAATGCAACATTAATTAAGATTCTCCCGCAAGAACAAAAGGGAGAAAACACTTACCAAAAGGTATGGGTAGAAACCACAAAGGATATGTACCCGCAAAAATTGGAATTGGACTTAACCCCAAAATTAGTTCAAACCCTAAATCAGAAAAATGTTTCTGAAGGTGGTTTTTACACATTCTGCCTTAATCTCAAAGGTAGAGAAATCGTAAAAGCGGAAGGAAACAAAGTATTTAACATTATTCAAGCATGGGATATTGTCCCTTTTATTAACCCTGAAAATTAATATTTATGACAAAGCCAAAATTTAAAATCGGAGATAGATTATTCTATAAGGGTCATTTACATTGTGTAGTTATGGATATAATTCAAGAAAACCTTTGTTTTACTTATGAAATAAATATGACTTTGAATAAAAAAAATAAAATTGTTGATGAATGGGAATTGTTTAAAATTAAACAACAAGCACATTTTGCAGATACAACTAAAAAAAGAAATAATAAACCTGAATTATTACCTGAACCGATGTTATTTGATAGTGAAGAAGAAGCGGTAGAATATTATTCGAAAAGAGATAAACTAACTCTTATAATGGAAGAAGTTAAAGAGTTGAAAAAAATGATTTCTGATTTAACGAAAATAGTTTTGAAACAAAATAAAAATGTTGAAACTAAAGGCGAGAAATCAAAGAGAAGAAGCCATTTGGAAGATAGTATTAACAATTTAAAAGTTGGTCAGAAAAAAACTTTTTTTAATTATAGTACGGAAAAAATACATGAAGTATTAACTTCCCCTATGAATAATAAAAAGAGTTTCAATGTTATCAATTTTGGTAAAAAATCACAAGTTTATAGATACCAATAATGATAAAGATATTAGAGATATTAGTAATTACTATTGTTTTGCTACTTATATTTGTAGCATCTTTAGTTGTTTACGCACTCTACTATTGATGTACTTATTAGCATACCATTAGAACTGCTATTAGGTCAAAAAAACCCGCTTGATGTATTTCAAGCGGGTTTTAAGTTATATTTTGATATATTTATCCTATATTTGTGTTGTATGTCAGGATTACTAAACATTAAAGACCCAAATACCTTTTTAGGTGGACAAAATGTTCATAACCTATTAATTATTGGTATGTTAGGTTATATTATTTACAAAATGAAATAATATAACTTTTGGTCGGATTAACGCTTATAACGGGATGTTGTAAGCGTTTTTCTTTTTGTATTATAAATCAGTTATTAGTATTTGATAAGCGAAGCCATTTGCTATGGTAAAACTATCATTAAATGAAGCACCACTTGAATATGTATTATCTGAAATAGTCGTTATTACACCCGTAGAAGTATTTTGACTTCTTATTCTTATTCTTATAGTTAAAACACCACCTGAATTTGGTGCTACACCCGCCACTTGTACTAATTGACCCGCAGAAATTGAAGTTGTATAATCCGCTTGTTGAGTTACGGGATTTAACCATATTGGAACTGAAGGTTGACCATAATCTATCGAAACACTACCATTAGTAGATGTTGTTAATGCTTTATAATTAGCATCTAAACCCGCACTTACTACACTAATATTGTAAGTAGCGTTATTATTTGTAAGTTGAAAAGGTGTAACCAATATAGTTGAAATTCCATAAAATGTATCATCACTAATTGTGGTTACTGAAGCACCTATTGTTTCTTCAACTAAATATCTTATGCCTACATTTATATCAGTACCAATAGTTGGACAAGAACCCGTTATGTTTATGACATCAGTAAGTGCGATAAAACTTGTTGCATCCGTTGTAGGTATATTTTGTGGATTTGCTAAAAGTCCCGTATTAAGTGTACCGCCATTATCAATTTGAGTATCTCCCGTAGTCGCATATTGAGTATTTATAGCATAAAATAATTGAACACTTGTAACCGCAGTTGAACTCAATATTTCAAGAGTAGTAAATACTTGTGTGTCATTATATGTTTTAATGTAAGTAGAACCACCTGAAATATCATAATAAAAAGAACTTACACCCAATAAATTCAATGCTACAATAATACCATCTAATGTTTTATTATAAATAGTTGTTGTAATAGAAGTCCCATTACTAAAAGTTAGAACTATTGTATCATAAGTACTTAAATTACTTGCTATTGAAGTAATATCCCAAGAGTATTCCGTAAATTGATTGCTTATATCTTGACTATTTGTAGGATTTGACAAAAAACTCATCAAAATATTAGAGTTAGTATTATTTACTAACGAGAACGAAATTTCACTTGGTTCGGATTGTTGCTTTGTTGCCATTCTATATTATTGTTAAAATCTTCAAAAAATTTAAATAGACCCGTAGCGGTTTCAAATGCTTGAAAATTACTTTCGCCTAAAAGTGGAGTACCATTCCCATCTACAAAACTTTCTTTACTAACTTGGTCAGAGTATAGTTTTAATAAAAGTGTTGTATTTGCTAATAGTATAAATTGAAATGAATCTTGACCATTAATAACAACATCATTTCTATTCATTTGTAAAAACAATGTGTTTTGTTGCTGATATGGAGAAACTATTGGAACTATATCAAAAATAGTGAAATTACCATTTACATCATATTTTTTAAATTGAACAATACCACTCAATTGTCTAATATTTGCTGAACTTAAATATAATTGATATGCTTTATATACAAAATCCCCCAAAGATTTCCTTATACTTGCATAACTTGGTTCTCCAATTGTTTGTACGGAAACTGCGGGTGTAGGTTGTATTGTTACTACTGCATTAAATATAGGCATATTAAGTTGTCAAATATTCTTTTACATTACCTTGTTTTAGCAATTCAATTCTATTAATTTTGTCCGTTTTCATTTGCACACTCCAATAGTCTGCAACATAAAAAGGACTACCTAATAGTAGTTTGTGTTGTTTGCCATTTACATTAATTATTGCTCTACCATTCTTATAATCCGCTTCAATTACTTTTACATTTGGTTTCTTTCCATATTTTTTCCATAAGTCATAGGCGGTTAATATAGCATTTACTGCTACGATATAAGATACCGCACCTAATAAAAACTTCAAGTTTTTTTCTACATTACCTTTAACATCTAAAGCCATACTATCCGTTATTTACAATAATATCTTTGTCATTTAAATCTTTTACTGCAAGTTTGTTGTCTTGTCTTCTACGATAAACACGCATACCCATCTCGTGTGCTAATTCATCATTTAATTTATCCAAGTTTTCTTGTGTTTCCCCACTATTATAAGCACTAATATACGCTTGTAATGCCTTAAATGCTTTACCCGCTTTAGGGTTTGCTTTAGCATCTTTTTTGCTCATTGTAGGTGCAGTAATTTTAGTTCTTTCTTTTGGGTCTGCTTCTTGAACACCATTGAAACCAACTTCTAATGATTTTTTGGGTTTTGGTTTTATAATCCAAAATAGTAAACTCGCAGTTCCGAATACAACTATTGCTTTTTGTAGATTAGTCATAAGTTATTTTTTAAAAGCGTAATAAATACCATAAATAGCAATAGCACCAACCAAAACGCTTATAATTAGTCTTTTTTTATCAGACTTAAACATATCCGCTACCGATTGTTGTTTTGCTTGTCTAATAAGTTCATAAGTATCACTTTTGTCTTTTGCAGAAATAACACCACCTTTTAGTAAAAGGTCGTTTAATTTTGCTTGTAAAAGGTCTTTACGAGTTATTAATTTATCTTCTATTGCATTACGCAATTCTAATATTAAATCATCCATAAATTAGAATTTTAAATTCAATTTATCGTTTAAGTTTTTTATGTTTTGTTGTTGCTCTTGTGCTTGTTGAAAAATAGTTTTACCACCAAATACTTGACTTGAAATAGCATCATTGTATTCTTTCAAAGTAAAAGTATTTTTTCCAAAAACTCTTGACAAAACCGCTTCGGTTTTTGCACCCCAAATACCATCTTGCTCAATATCGGGCATACCCGCTTTTGCTTGTAAAAGTCCTATTTCATAACCTTTAGAACCTTTCTTTATTGGAAAATCTTTAGGTTGTAATCTATTTAAACTTTGATACTTTTTAGGAGTAGGTGCAACATTAGTAGTTATAACTTCAGCAGTTGTATCTATTACTTCTTCAGTTACATTTGCAGTTTTATTAAACATTCTTATAACTACATAAGCAAGTCCTAAAAGACCGCCAAATATCAAAATGTTTTTAGTTTGTTTTGTCATTGTTTTTTATTAAAAAAGTTTGCAATTGGTTTTATAATATCTACTTTGGTTAATTCTTGTATATTTTCCCTTAAAGATTGAATTTCAGTTATTGCAATAATCATAACTAAAGGTTTTACGAAAACTTCCTGATGAAAGTAAACTTCAAGGTTTTTAGCCACAATTATACCTACAAAATACCCAAAAGAAACCCAAAACTTTTGAATTGCTTTAGAACTTCTAAAAGTATGGGATTTTATTGCTTTTGCAACTCCCGTAGCAAAGTCAAACATAACTAAACCGCCAACAAGCATAAATGTTTCTCTTAAAGGAGTGAAGTAAGCGATTAGTCCCGCAAACAAACTTATCCAATATTTATGCAAAATTGACTTCATAGATATATTTTAATCCATACCAAAGATAAAAAAAAAGAAACAAAATCTTGTTGTTTTGCTAAAAAATCAGTATTTCAAATGCCTTAAACTTCTAAATTCATCCCTAAAACTGACTATTTGGTCTAAATTTGAATTTATTGTATCTACTGAAAAGTCAATTTTTAAGTCAAATTGCTTTTTTGTTGGAATGTTAAAGTCCTTTATTGGCTCTACTTTTGTTTCTTTTGCTTCTAAATAAACAAGCATAGAATTAGGTAAAAGTTCTTTCAAATAAGTCCTTGTTTCATGATAAGGAGTAGAACAAGCAACTATTACATTGTATAATTCAGAATCGTGATATTTGCTTAATTCAGCCAAAATACGACCACTTCTTAAACTACCTAACCTATCATTAGTGTTAATACCATATAAAACATTAGTTTTTTCTTCATCCAAAAGCATCGTTTTATAAATAGCATTATTTAAGTTATTAATATACAATAGTTCAGACAAAGCAGTTTTACCGCTTTTAGGTTGACCATAAAGCCAAATTACCATATTACCTCCATTTTCTTTTCACGAAAAACAAAATAATCCTTATTGTTACTACAAAAGGTGCTAAAAGCAAAAATATCATGTGAAATGCAATATCCTTGCTTTTTAAACCATAAGTTTCTTTGTAATCAATAAATAATATTACATTGAATAAATAGGATGCAACAATAAATCCCCAAACTATAAATTTTAGTATAAGAAGCATAATTTTTTATACCTAAATTAACAAATTTTTAATAGAATCTAAAACTTCATCAGTATTAATTAGTTTAGTGCATTCAAAATCTTTATTTTCAGGACACCAATTCCAATCAGAAGGGTCAAGTCTTTTCTTGTTAAAACAACCGCTACAAGCATTTTCAGGTGCAGTAATACGAGCATAAACATTAGGTTCGGTATATGCTTCAGAAAACCCTGAAATCAAAACTACGGGTGTTTCAGTTGCCCACGCTAACCAAGACAAACCGCTTCCAATACCAATGAAAAATTTAGATTCTTGTATTGTTTTTACCACCTGATTTAAAGAACCTTTGGGTAATTGAATGATACCTTCAGGATGTTTATTGCCCATATATCCATCTTCTTCGTGAGAAACTAAAATAACTTCATAATTAAGCGATTTTAAAATGTCAATTAAAGATTTCCAACCAATAGGATTATTCCAATATTTTGCTTGACAAGTGCCATGTATTGCTATTGCAACTTGCTTTTTCTTTTCAATATTTTCATGCAGTTTAATTTTAGGTTTTATTTCCTTAAAATCTAACCCTAAAATATCCGAAGCAGTTTGTTGCATTGGAATACTTTTAACTTCTTGCGGGTTCATATTAAGTTTTATATTGTTGTTTTCATCATAAAACCAACCAATTTTATATGTAGCATAAATATCATTAAGCGGAGTACCCATTTCAATAAAGTTCAAATTAGGGTATGCTGAAGTATCTATAATACTATTATTAAAAGTACCGCAATACAACTTACAACCATGTTTCTTTTGAAATTCATCAAAGTATGGAAACCACGCTAAAGTATCGCCAAGTGCTTTTGAATCTAAATAAACTAAAACATTTCTATCTTTTAAGTCAAGCGTATGTTCAATTAATAATTCTGACTTATTAATATCATATACCTTGACCAACCATTTTTTATAATATGTAATACTCGTACAAGTCCACATATTATTTTTAATGATTGCATGATGTACTATTTTTTTAGTATCAAAATCAATAAACTGAACTAAAAATTTACTATCAAATCTTGATTTTATTTCAACTCTTGCACCTTCCGAAAATGTTATAGAACATTGCGTTGTAGGTCTATTCATTGAAATATATAAAAGAACTTCTGAAAAGAAGTCTATCCTATCAATAACTTTTTCTTTGCTTAAAACTACCCCATCAACCGATGTAATAGCATAGGTAATTTGATGTTTATCTAAAAGGTTAAATAATTCTATACATTGGTACTTTTGAGAAGCGTTTTGCAAATGTATTTCACAAGCAACTTTTCTGCAAACTTTTTTAAATAAATCAATATTTTTCTCATTTATTACTGAATACTCCCCACCTTCGCAGTCTAATTTTAAGAAATCAATTTTTGTTATGTTGTTTTCTTCAACTAATTTTTTAAATGTTATGCCTTGAACACTTTTATCCGTTTCATAACCTACAATATGCCCCGCAAGTCCGCTTCCATCAAAATATAGTTTTTCATTAGTATCAGCAATAGCACCATTATAAACTTTAAAATCAACACCGCTTTTTTGAAGTTTTGATTTTATTATTTCGCAACAATCTGAATCAGGTTCTATGGTATATATTTCTTTAATACCCATTTTACTTGCCCTATCGCTAAAAAATCCCGCATGACCACCAATGTCAACAACTACATCGCCTTGTTCAATGTCAAAGTATTTTTCATAAATTTTTTCTTGATTTATTTCTCGGTCAACATATTCAAAATCGTATGTTGAGTGTTCATGTAATTTTTCTACCATAGCATCGGGTTTTAGTTCTATTTTGTTATTGTGATAAAATCTTTTGTCTAAATCGTATTGAAAATTTATATCATTATTTATTTTAATTAAGTTTGAATTTGACTTGGGTATTTTAATTAACTTTTCTTCAAATGGGTAAAAAATTAAACACTTTTTAAAATTGTTTACACTAATATCAAGTTCTTTTTCAGCACCTTTATTTCTTACTGATAAAATGTTGTCATTATCATCTAAAGAAAATATATGAAACTTAATATCTTCATCTTCATAATCATACAAAATATCGGATTTCATAACGCTAAACCTATCTAAAACATTCCCATATTCTTTCGCAACTGAATTATTCAAAACTACATGGATTATATTTAAATTATTGACTTCAATTGCCATCAAAATTTCAATAATAATATAACCATTAGGGTTAGTGCAATACTCTTTTAATGTTTTCCATTTGTTGAATACTTGAAGTCCTTTTTCAACATTCAATGAAAATAATATACTCAAATAATTGGCTTCATTATCTTGTATATCTTGATTGAACTTGAAGAAAACACCTTCATTTTTTTCTAAAAGTCCATTTACATCATCAAAATATTTTTTATCGCCAATTGTGCAATCGTAATCTACTACATGAGCATTTTTATAACCTAAAACATTAGCAAAAGCAAACCCGTTACGCATTAAAGTCCATACTGCAAAAGAATGATTATATGGATAAGACTGAATTAGTTTATAATTTTGGTAGTGAATCCAAAAGAAAAAGGTAACATCGTAGTCCAAGTAGTCTTTACTATGTAAAACCTGATTATCTCCATCATAAATAGAATAATCAACCATGTTTTTAATATTGTCATCTATCGGATAGTGCGAAGTAAGTAGTATCTTTTTATCGCACTTCTTAATAGATTCAATACACTCTATCAACATTTGCTTTTTTTCAATTGTATCGCAATAGCATGGTATAATTACCAATTCATCCCTATTGTAATTGAAAAAATCTGCGGGATATAGTTTTGACCTTATTTTATTAATTCTATCAGCACCTATTTTAGCAACTTTTTGCCAATTAAAATTTTCATGTATATCTTTTGCTTGTTCTAATGCCCATCCCTTGTAAGAATAGTAACACTCTTTACTTAAACGCATTTTTAATTTCAAATCATCAAAATCAGGTTCGCAATAGTTGCCAACTGCATTGTGGTTAAACTGCAAACCTTCTCCATCACTTGCGGGTCTTTCGCCTAATATATCAACGGGTATTCCTTTTCCTTCTGCAAATTCTAATTGACCTCCCCAATTTGAATAAATAGCGGGTATTCCACAAGCCATTGCTTCAATTAAAGGCAAGTTCCAACCTTCACTTCTTGCACAAGACAAAAATACATCTGCTTGTTGCATAAGCATAACATACTCCTCTCTTGAAGGGAAGTGAACTATTCTAATATTTTTGGTATCAATACCATAGTGTTTCAACCTTTCTTCAGTAGAATTTAACCCATCAACTGCATAAGGGTTGTCGGCACTTAAAATAAGTTCTACATTATCATCATCTTTAAATTCTTCTGCAAATGCTCTAACAACTTCAGTAGTTGCTTTTCTATAATCCCAACGACCAAAATAAACAAAGGTAAATTTGTCTTTACGAATCCTATCTACGGGTTTAAAGGTATTTATATCAACACCTTCGGGTACAATAAAAGTTTTATTTTTAGGATAACCTTGTGCTACAACACAATCCCTTTGCCATTTTGTAGGCAACCAAAGTTCATCGTATTCTAATAATTTTTTAAAATAATGTTCAGGATATAAAGTAGTTTCCCATACATTGTATGCTATCTTATATCCATCGTAAAGTTTTGTATCATAAAAATAATGATGGTCAGTTTCATTCAATACAATATGAATGTCATTGTCATCATTTTCATTAAAATTATAAATAGGTAAGTCGCTTCTTGAACCATCATTGTTCATTAGCGTTTGTTCAACCAAAATATTTTTAATTTGGTTATTTATGTAAGGTTCTTTGTCATGTGGGTTTAAACTATAACCATTCCATGATTTACCAATAGTGAAATTACGAACCCGTAAAGGCACAAAATTGTGAAGTTCGGTAAAAAAATTTTGAGCATGGGAGTTGTAACCCGTAGTTCCAATAAAGGAAGTATGAACTTTAACTAATTTCATTTTATAATTATCTCTTAAAATATAAAGGTACTAATAACTATGCGTTGTTAGTACCTTTTTGTAATTCTCGTATTTGATGTTCTAATGAACTTATTTTTAAATGTATAGCATCTAAAGAGTTCATCGCTTCAGCAACTTCTTGCATACTTTGAAAAACACCTTTTTGAATAGATAAATTTAAAACTTTTTCTAACACTTTTAATTCTTTCATAGTCCTTTAATTATTATAAAAGTAAAGTTAATAAAATTTTTAATATTCTAATAACCTTACTTAATTTTTATTGATATAAAGGTATGTAATAAGTACTACCACCTACATCACATATTAAATTTACATTTTGATAAGTTCTTGAAGTAGCATCTTTAATGTTGTTGTCATTAAAATTTAACTCACCCGTAGTTAAATAAATTCTTGTTCCCGCTACCAATTTTATTACTTGGCTACCATCATCTACTTCAAGTTTAGTACCATTTAATGTATTATTAGGGTCGCCCAAATATTGAACACCTTGAGTAATATAAAGACCAACGGGTTGTGCTTGTCCAAAATTAGTATATACACTTCCCGCACCCGTATCTTGAATTAAAAAACTATCAGTTAATGAACTTGTAGTATCTGCATAAGGTATATAGTTGATAGTAAGAGTACCCGTAATGCCACCCGTTGGAGAAGTACCCGATGTTCCCGATGTACCTGATGCACCCGTAGCACCGCTTGTTCCTGAAGAACCCGATGTCCCGCTTGACCCTGAAGTACCGCTTGAACCTGAAGTGCCACTTGAACCGCTTGTACCGCTATTTCCTGATGTACCTGAAGTTCCTGAAGCACC
>Ga0049081_10000350_pt1 | contig 17765 bp, 16 predicted proteins | sample GreLakmeER78MSRF_FD_66717 | JGI IMG/M metagenome (GOLD analysis project Ga0049081, IMG submission 66717) | Freshwater lentic microbial communities from great Laurentian Lakes, MI, USA - Great Lakes metaG ER78MSRF | ecosystem: Environmental > Aquatic > Freshwater > Lake | place: Great Lakes...
GCCCGGATGATGTAGTTGGCGTTCTGGCTGGAAGGGTCGGAGAAGAGGCAAGAGCCGTAAACGCCCGTCGTAGCCGTAGCCGTGAGCTTGGCCGGACCCGCCACCCCAGAGCTGACGGTGTAGGTCTCACTTCCCGTAGCACCGGGGATGGTGAAGGTGAACTGGGTGGTGCTAACGACCGTGATCACCCGATTGCCCGTAGGGTCCACAGTTCCGCTAACGCCAGCAATGTTCACCAATGTGCTGGTGACGAAGGCATTCGTGGCCGTATTAACCGTTACGGTGGTTCCTGAGCGGCTAGCCGAGGAGATGCTGGCCGTGGCGTACAGATACCAGACCGGAGGGCTAACCAGCCGGATGGACTCCGTATTGGCAGTAAGGGTAGGACCGAAGCTCTCCAGCCCCTTACGGGTCTGCCAAGCGCCCTCGATGTCCATCCGCCCATTCAGGCTGGAATAGACCTCCCCGCCCTTCAACTGGTCAGGACGGAGGCGGTTATTGACCCGCGTAAAGCCTACGTCGCCATCGTCAACAATGGCCGAGTCTAATGCCCCAAACTTGGAATAGCGTGCCATTATTGATAGAGGTAACGAACGACGAAGACACCACTCGCGCCATTGTAGCCGGTGCCGGTATCGTCCTCATACCCACCGCCCTCGCCGGTGTTAGCAGAGGGGCCAAGATAGGTGCCGTCTGTAGAAAACGGACCGCCGCCAGCATAAGAGTTGCCGGTAACGGAAGTGTCATTGTAGGCCGAACCTCCTGCACTAGTGCTACCAGCCCCGCCCGCACCACCACCACCGCCAGTCCCGCCAACATTGCCAAATCCACCAGAAGAGGAGGTGGGCTGAAGGGCAGAGCCGCCTCCATCCAAGCCCGCCCCGCCAGAGCCGCCAGAACGTCCAACATTAGTGCCGGGAGTGCCGCCGCCAAAAACACCACCACCACCACCAATGGCCGTTAGGCCAGCAAACGTCGTATCTCCACCGTTGCTTCCGGCATTGGTCGAAAGCGCACCACCTGCCCCAACGACTACGGAGTAAGACCCAGCGGAAGGCGTTTGAGCTGTCCTAACGACCACACCGCCACCGCCGCCGCCTTCTTGGAATGCAGACCCACCGCCACCACCAACGAGGATGTAGTCAATCGTCCTGCCGGAAGGGACCGAAGCTACTGAAAACGTCCCCGAAGACGTAAATGTGTGGTATTTGTAATTCCCACTAGTGGTGATCGTCCCGCCCGTGGCTGAGATGAACCCAGCCGCCGTCCCCTGACGGAAGGCCCCAAACGCCCGCAAAGAGGCAGCACCAACTGTGGACAGGACAGGCATACACCTATCCTACCACTTACCGCCGCTTCCGCTTGAAATCGACGCCCTTCAGCTTGCCGGAATTAGCCATCGCGTAGAACACGCGCTGGGCCTTTTCCTTCCCGTACTCGGCCTCCATCGCGGCCATCACCTTGGCCCCCTTTTGGGTCAAGGGCATCTTAGGAGCACTTCTTACGGGAAGTCCCGTGGTTCTTCATCTTCATCGAGCCGTATTCCATCATACGCTCTTTCTTGGACTCCATCTGCTCGTGGCGCTTCATCTGCGCCTTCGTTTTGTAGCGTTCGCCGGATTTGCTCATAGGATTAACAGGACCAGAGTACCTTACGCGCCCAGTAGTTAGCGGAAAGCTTACCTTCTCCGCCCTTAATACCCCCAGAACGGGCACAATAGGACTTCCGGCGCTCCTTGGAACGGTGCTGGGTGTAGTCCTTCATCGAACTATCACCGAAATGGACGATCCTCTCCTGTCCATTCGCACAAGCCTTCACCACCTTCTTCTTCCCCGCCCTCCAGCTCTTCATCGGCTGGTTGCAAGGCATATCCGCCTTCTTCACTTGGCCTCCCTCCGCCATTTCCAGAGTAGGTATGCAATTCCAAGAAGGGTGCCCACCAGAGCCGCCACTTGATTCACCTGTCCAAGGGTGACTGAAGCCATAACTGGCGTCCCGGCAACGATGTAGTCCTTAGCTTGGAGCATCAGTCCTATCCTACCACGGTTTTCGTTCTGCTTCTGCCAGAGCGTGAAGCACATCCCCAGTGAACTTAGGGGCGTGCTGGGCGGCAGCAATGAACTCAGGGTGCTTTAGGAAGCGGTCCACCGAGCCCGTTCGGGTCTGGCACCCGCAAAGGGCAAGCAGGGTGAGCACACACAGGAGGGGCTTTACGGGCCTCAGCAATGGCTTTGTCGATGTCATCGTGGGTTTGGGCTACTCGGATACGCTCAATCTCGTTTAATAGCCTAGAAATGAGCGGAATGGCCTTCCCTAGGGCTACGATGAGTGAGGCTAGCTCAATCACGTCAAATAAGGGTCTGGAGCAAGGATAACGGCGGGATCGAGGCCGAGCTGCGCGCAGATGGCGATCGCCGTCTGGTTCGTGTTCCAGAACCACGCGTAGTTCGTCCAAAGGAATTGCTGTTCGGCGGGTAGGCCGTCGATGACCGCCATCAGCTCTGGGATCTTGCCAGCGTCGAGTACGCGGCTGGTAATCGTGTCCTTGCTTACGCGGTACGGCTGCGGAGGCGGGATGGGCTTCACCACCCACGCGCAGTTCTCCCAGACGGGAGGCTGCTCCGTCGCGGGATCGTAGGACGGCGGCGGGGTCTCCACCCAGCCCTTGCGCTCAAGGTTGGCGATGGTCTGCGGGTCAGTCTCGGAGCGAAGCTGGCAGTCGAGGACGAGATAGGTGGGCATAGGTCAGGAGCAGGCGATTTTAAAGGAATAGGCCTGAGCGTGCTCAAATCGTTTTCTCAGCGATGCCGTAAATGCTACGTTGAAATAGCCTAAACACCCAATGTAACCATTCCACGGATTGGCAGTTGCACTCGTCATTCCTATTGATGGCAATACCGCTGCATTAATGCTAATAGTCGTTGAGCTTGCGGTTCCGCCTGCAATTCCATTTTTGAAAATACGATTTGTTCCCGAATCGTTCACTATTCCAGTTAATACATTGTAATTTGTATCATTGGGATTGTAAAACACAACGCGATCAGTTGGGGAATTGTAGTTTTCGGAAACCCACTTTGAGCTGTAAAACTTAAGAGCTATTGCGTTGTACCCCGGTGTATACAAATCGAGGTTTCCAATGTAGACAATTGTTCCCTCGCCTGAGGTCGTATCCGATTTGGCTGTTGCAATGAGTGTTGATCCAGACCCATAAGTTGTCGTGCCCGTTATTAAACGGTCATTGCTGCCGTCGAAATCAACCATTGGTTGTCCGCCCTGTATGTTTGTCCTGTATGCTGGCTTATTAGCTGCCGTTCCCTGAGTTGCATTATTTGCCGCAGAAGATAGATCGTCCCATTGCGAAACGGCATCGCCATTTGAAAGTCCTAAAATCCGACGAGAGTCAAAGTAAAATTGAGCACCGGCTGCCCTTCCGGTTAGATGTCGCTGCCGCGCTCTCATTAGGTCGAGGTGTAGCTGATCTCAACGCCCAACAGGCGGGCATCTGCTCCAAGAGTGTCACCGCCCGCATCCGCGTCCCGGTACACTTGGAAGATGACCGGATTGCCGGAGGCCGCCGTGCCACCAAGGGTGATGGCGGAGGTGGCTGGCGAGATGTCCACGTCGTTCGTGGCCGTCAGGGTATCGGTGGCCGTCTGCGCCGTGCCCATCGCCTGATCGAGCGCGTCGTCGTTGGCATAGGCCCGGCCCTGCAAGCCCCACACCACATCGCCAGAACCCGTGGAGGCCGTCCAATGGAACTTGGCCGTCACGGTCCCGGCATTCCAGTTGCTGGGCATCACGATCATCGCTTGCGCGAACTCATCCGTACCAGCGTCGAACAACAGCTCGTCCGTGTTGATCTTGTTGGTGGACTGCTCGCGGGAGTCGATGCCTGCGCCGGTAGTGGTGCGGGGAATCCACGCGGAGGCGGGAATCCAGATGTTGGTGATGGTGGCACCGGATGGGCCTTGCGGACCAACTAAGCCGGGAGGGACGATGGCGGAAAGATTCATTCTGGCGGTGAGTTAAAGGTATCCGTAGTCGGATCGTAGATGTCGCCTATCCCGGCAAACTTACCCCTTATGCGGGCATTGAACGAGGTTTGAAGCCACGTACCTCCGAGAAGGTTGTGGCAGAACAGCGCACCAATGGCCTCGTTCTCATTGCCATACTGATCGAGGCACTCGGCGTCGTTGACGGCAATCACCCGTTGAACGACGTTGGTCTCGTTGATTTGAGCGAAATAGGCCATTGTCAGAAGGTGATGCTGCCTGAGTCGTTGAACTGGTAAATGTGATAGCCGCCGGTGGTGGTCTGGGTCGGACTGCCGGTCGTAGCGGAGGCCAGCGAGAAAGTGGAAGGGTAGCGCAAAATGACGACGCCTTTGCCTCCATTACCTCCAGCTCCCGCGCCACCAGCGCCGCCACCGCCACCTCCAGTGTTGGCGGTTCCCGCGCTTCCGCCCCCGTTGTCTACCGTGTTCCCATTACCGCCTCCTCCCGATCCTCCTTGAGTGCTGCGGGCAGGCCCAAACGTACCGGGCGCACCACCGCCACCTCGCGCAACAGAGCTTCCCGTGATGGAGCTGCTCAAACCAGCGCCACCACTTACGCCAGTAGCCGTACCAGTTGGACCAACTGCTCCAGCACCACCACCACCACCGCCGCAGTATGAGCCAGTTCCTGTAAAACCGTCCCCACCGGCGTAACCTTGAACGGCAGGACTGGTGACCGCACTACCTCCCGTCAAAGGGACTTGGTTAGCCTTACCGCCACCACCACTTCCGCCAAGCATCGTTAGCGAAGGCGTTCCGGGTGAGCCGAACCAATTTCCGCCGCCGCCGCCTATTGTTGCGATAGAATCAAGCACTGAAGCATTTCCGGGATTGCTGGACTGGCTTGCCCCAGCTCCACCTGCGCCAACCACTACCGTAAGCTTTTGACCTGCAACAATTGGAAGCTTCGACTCCGCGCTTCCTCCTCCGCCCGTAGTCTCACCAACTACTGAGCAACGATAACCTCCGGCGCCGCCACCGCCGGCGATGTATCCGCCCCCTGCGCCTCCGCCTGCAATGACAAGGTATTCAATCGCGGAAGGCGGTGTAATGTTTGCACGCGATGGGACGGACAGGTTCCCATAGGGCAACTGCCCGCTCCAATCCTTGACGTTCGACGAAGCCAATCCTCTGGCAAAGCGGTACATTATGAGATTCGATTGACGTAGCCGGTGATGACAATCTTGTTCGTAGTACCCGCAAACGCGGCAATCGTCGATGCGGCAGCGCCTGTGCCGGACAAGATCAGGCCGGGGACGACCAACGTCAATCCGGAGGTGGCCGGGATCGATAGTTTGATGTTGTCGTTTGGCGCAGTCGTACCGCCCCATTCAATCGTAAGCACGATGGCGGCGGTGTCGGAGTTGTAGGCATACAGCCACACCTCATCAAGCGCAGTAGACGAGGTTCCAGTAGCGTGAATGGTGGTTCCAGCAGAAGCGGTGGACGCAACGAGGATTCCCTTCCCGTTGGTAGAGCCGGACAGTTTAACCTTGGTGAACGAGGCCATATTAGGAGAAGACTTGGTTGGCTAGAATGTTGAAATCCGATTCTGGAGAATTGGTTCCACCCAACTCCGCAATGAAATCGACCTTCCAGCCAATCGTGGCATCGATGTAGGTGAGTCCGATCTTGGCTGTGATGTTGCAGACGAGGTTCTCCGCAAGGCTGTCGATGTTCGACCCATTGCGCGCCACCGTCAGGTTGTTGGTGGCCCACGTCTCCTCTGGGTCGTTGATCTCGATGTAGTGGCCGGCAGACGGCGAGGAGGGCAGGGTGATCGTGAACGCCCCGCCAGAGGTGTCCGCCAGCAGGCGATCGCCATCCGCGGCGGTGTAGGTGGTGGTTTTGGTGGCCCAAGGAGAAAGGCTTCCAGAGGCACTAAGTGTGGTGCCGGACATCGTGAGCCCGGTACCTAGCGTAATTTCCTCCACGTCGCCCGCCCCTGCAGCAGACCCGCGACCCAACAACTTGGACGCCGCCGAGACGTTCTGCATCTTGGCATAGGTGACGGCGTCATTGGCGATGGTCGCGGCGAACGAACCCGTGCCGGATCCAGTTACGTCTCCTGTTAGCGAAATAGTCTGGTCGCCCGTGTTGGTGCCGGAGCTGGTGCCGCTGAACGTACCAGACTGAGTGGCGAGCGTGCCCAGCCCAAGAGTGGTGCGTTGCGCGGAGGCATCTGCATCGTCCAGCAAAGCCCGTCCAGCAGCGGTGCAGGCGATTTCCTCAACGTCCCCCGACCCAGCAGACGCTCGCCCCAGCACCTTGTCGGTGGCGGAGACGTTCTGCATTTTGGCGTACGTCACCGCATCATTGGCGATGGTGGTCGCGTTGTTATTGGCTGACGCAGTGACATCACCCGTCAAGGCAGCCCGCTCAAAGCTGACCTGTCCACCTGTCGCCCAGTTGGCGACGACACTGGTGCTGTCGCTGACCACCCGCTCGGCGCTGAGCGATCCATTGGCCGTCTTGACGAGATAGTCTGCATCCGTCGGTGCCCCACCCCCGCCCGTGGCGCTGAGCGTGGTCCCGCTCATCGACAACCCGGTTCCGATCGTGATCTCTTCGACATCGCCCGCCCCTGCAGCAGACCCACGGCCCAGCAGCTTGGACGCTGCCGAGACATTCTGCATCTTGGCGTACGTCACTGCATCATTATCAATGGACCACGAGGTGCCACTAACTACCGTGATGTCGCCTTTATCCCCGTCCGGCGGATTGCGGGTGTCGCTCAGCCGGGCATCCGTCGCCTGCACCGCCGTACCAGCAGTAGTCCCTCCGCTCGCCGCCAGCTGCACCACGCCGTACGCGGTCGTGGTCGCCGCCAACCCTGACGAGTTGAGCGCGTCTCTCAGCGTCACCTTATCGGGGCGAGCGGTTCCGCGGCCAACCAGCAGCAGGTCCGTTGCCTGTGAAGGCAACGTCAGCGGTGTCAGGTTTGATAGTGTTGAGTCGGCCATGGTCAGTCGCTGGTGGCGGTCACGTTCTTAATCCGGGCAAAGTCGTCACGTTCCACGGTGAAGGTCCACGACTTTTTCGGAGGCACTGCGGACTTTAGATCGGACTGCATCTTCTTCAGGTCGCTAACCATGTCGATCAAAATCCCCATCTTGTCTTCATGAGGCATCTCGATTTGAGCGCGGATGTTGGATACCTCGGAAAGGATGGTGCGAATGGACCCATTATCTGGATCTACATTCTTCGGGGCAGCAGCCAAATCCTTTACGATCTTTTCCACCCGACCAAGCGAAGTGGAGATTGTATCCGATCGAGTCATGACCCGATCAAAATAGTCTGTCACCTTACCCGTCATCTTCTGAACGTCAGACTCAACTTTCCCCGTCGTAGCCATCACGGCATCCGCCAACTTGGCCTGCAACTGCTCATCCCGCTGTTTCACCATCCCATCGAACTCTTCCTTATACTTGGAAAGCAGGGTCTCTGAATCGGAACGCGTCATCTCCAGCAGCATTCGCAGCGAGTCAGCCACCTGCTGCAGCTGCTTGGACTGAGAGCGGGCGTTCATTTGGTCCATGAACTTATCGAAGACGTCATCCTCGATGGGCTCGGCTTTGGTCGGGTCGAATTTCATACGAATGCGCCGTTACGGTACACCTTCATTACTCCACTGGTAGGATCCCTGTAAAGTCTTCCCTCCTTGAAGGATGTCTTCTTCCCCGCAGGGGCGGCCCGCATCTTGATGATTTCCTCCGCCGTCTCCTTGTTGATCAGCCCCTTCCTCACCATGTCGAGGTAGAAGGCGTCGCGCTCCTGCGGCGTCTGCATCTTCTGCGCCTTGTTCTCGATGAACTGGGCGCGGAACTGGGGCTGCAGGGAACGAACCGACCGATCCACGTCGGTCACGCCAACCGACCGATCCCGCAACGCATTGTACATGGCAACCGCGTTGTTCTCCGGATCTGAAGCGAGGATCTGGGCCAGCGACTGCATCCGCTGGGCGGGCGTGTACCCCGCCGAGTTCTTCAGGTACTCGTTGATCGCCCGCTCACGGAGCAGCGATGCGGTGCTCTGCTCGGTCTTGTACTTGTTGATCTCGTCCCACGTCTCCTGCTCGTCGACGATGGGGGAGGAGAAGAACCGGGCCACCAGCGGGTTGGTGGTCGCGCTGCTGCGGCCCTCCAGCTGCGGGCGCATGAACTGGGTGAGCAGCGAGCCGGTGAAGTTCTCGGTCAGATTCTTCAGGTAGAGCGGGCTGCGCAGGAAATCCGGTGCCGCTTCCGGCATCGCCTGAGCCACGTCGATGAACGCCTTGGGCGTGGTCTCCAAGTACTGCTCCTCCGGACGCACGTTCTGCAGCCGCTGCTTCACGATATCGCGGTGCTGGTAGAAGCTGGTGTTGGTCGCCAGTTCCAGCGGCGCCTTGAACACGGGGTTCAGACCGGAGGCTACGGACTGCACGCGCTCTAGGAAGTTCCGGCCGGTGATCGGGATTGGAGACAGGTTCTCCAGCGCCACCTTGCCCGTCTCGATGATGCCCTTGGGATCCTTCTTCGCGGAGTAGTTGAGCGCGGACTCAAGGACGTTGGCCATCATCCCGACCACCTCGAACTTGGGGAAGCGGTAGTACTCGCGGATCTTCTGCCCCTCCTCGTTGATGTAGTACATCGGATCCCCCGTCTCCGTGTAGCGGGGGAACAGGAAGTAGGAGTTACGTTCCGAGAGGGACCGCTTGTTGTAGTCCTCCACGTTATCCGGCTGGTTGTTCAGATACCAGAGGTAAGTGGTGGCGCTGCCAATGCCGGCTGCCAGACGCACCGCCGCTTGGTTGCGCTCCTTGGTTCCCGTCTGGCCAATGAGCCGGCGAAGATCCGCCGCCGAACCTTGGATGCGGGCGTTGGCGAACATGAACAGCACGTTCAGCGACCGACCATGCGTGCCGTGCTTGGAGAAGTCCGGCGACCCGGCGTAGTTGCGGACCTCATACGCGATCTGCTCCAGCGCGTCGTCGTATGCCTTGCCTGACAGCTTGCCCAGTCCCTCCGCCCGCACGCCACGGCGGAAGCCAGCGAGCTTAATGGTCTCCTCGATGGCGTTACCCATCTTCTCGGTTCCGGTGATGAAGGACCGGAGCGGAGCCTTGATAATCTTCGCCGCAAGTTTTTCATCCCCCTGCTGCATCGCCCGGGACAGCGCGTCCGGCGTCAGATTGGCCGCCATCGTGGAGCGGGCGGCGCCGCTCTTCAGGAAGTCGAGGTACAGCTGGCTCTTGTCGCCCAGCAGGTTGGATCGCCAAGAGTGGATGGCACCCACGAACAGATCCCCGACGAACTGGAAGAAGTCGACCGGGTTCTTCTCGATGCCATACTTGGACATGATGCCCAGACGGGCAGCGTCCTTGAACACGTTGACGATCTGGAACCCGAGGTTGAGCCCGGTCGCACCCGCCCGCAGCGGGCCGGCGAAGGCAGCCAGCGTGGTCATGAAGGCATCCGCCCGGATGGTATCCATCCCCTTCACCGCCGCGGCCACCTCCGGCAGAACGGCGAGCTTCTTCTGCACCCCGTTCTCCATGTAGTTCACCGTCTCCCAACCCTTCGGCATTTCGCCCGAGTACTTGGCCTCGATTGAACTGCCGAGATCCTTCATGAAGCGGTGCTGAGTATCGAGCCGCGACAAGTCAGCCATGCGGCGCATGATGACGTTCTTGTCGGCCAGAACCTGCGCCCGCATCTTGTTGATCTGGAACCCGCTCATGATGTCGATGAGCTTGAAGTCCTCGTCCTTGATTCCCTTGATCGCCTTGGTCAGGGGTTGGGCGGTATCCAGCGCCTTGCCCATTCCCTGCAGGGCTCCGTCCTGCTGCGTGAAGTACTCCATCACGTAGAACGGGGCGTAGAACTCGTTCATCGCCTTGATCTCGTCGTAGTTCTGCTGGGACATCCGACCGCTGCGCACCATCAGCTTCAGATCCTCGTCGGCACTGATCTGTACCACCCGGGCAAACTCTTCCAGCTTGACGAAGGCGTCATCGCCCAGCTGTTTCCGGATCGCGTCCAAACCCATGCGGCTCTGGTGGGTATCGTAGCCGGCAACATCCCGGTTCACCGGGTCAGTGCTCAGCCGGTCGATGACTCGGCGGAGGAACAGGTAATCGTTCAGCGTCTCCTTGGAGACATCCGGGATCAGATCCTTCTGCGCCTGCTGCAGTGGGTACAGGGCGGCCTCCGCCTTGCCCACCGATCCGGCCACCAGACTGGCGGCATCGCCCAGCAGCAGGTTGTCCCCACGGCCGACGAGGTTTTTCTCCACCTCCGACAGCGGACGGAAGACATTCTGGAACGCCTGCACCAGCCGAGCCCCCGGAGTGGTGAGCATTTTCTGCTCCTTAGTCAGCTCAGTGGGTTCCGGGGTGAAGGTCTTGCGCACCTTGGCCAGCACCTCTTCTCCGGTGATGGCTTCAGGCGCCAGCTTCTTGACGGTGGCTTCGGGAACCCGCTGGTTGTCGATGGCGGTGAGCGAACGCTTGGCCGCCGCATACCCAACGCCGCCAGCAACCGCCGCCCACTGGAGCGCCTTGAGGAGCCGCTCATCCGCGGGCAGATCCTTGCCTTCAAGGAAACCGTAGGTGAAGCCACCCGCGAACGAACCTAGTGGAATTGCCAGTTGCTTGGTGATGAAACCCGCGATGCGGGGGTCCATCTTTGGGGCGGCTTGGGTTACCCCCGCCCCAAGCGGGTTATCCTTCGAGAAGATCTCCGGCTTACCCGCGAAGTTGGTAAGTATGGAATCTAGCTCCTCAAGGGTTTGAGTGAGGCGCGGAAAATCCAGATTGCCTAGCGCAATTGCCGCTTCCTTGCCGAGCTTACCCGCGTACGTTATGGGCTGGTTGTGCTTCTGATGCGCTTCGACGTACTTGGGAAGCTCACGTTTTATCGCCGCACGAATGTCGTTTTCCGCGGCCTTGATGTCGGAAGGGTATTTGTTCCGGAGGACATCGTATGCCTCCGACATATACATCTTCTTTTCATCGACCGCTTTTTGCAGCTCAGGATGATCCTTAAAAACTTTATAGGTCGCGTTGTTCTTGATCGAGTCTTCAAGCTCCTTCTCTAAATTAAACCGCCCCTCAGAGAGCTTACTTAACCGGAGGTACTGTCTTACCTTGCTGACAGCAAACTCCCCAAAATACCGCGATTCTTGAAGCCGGTGGGACAGGTCACCAATATGCTCCAGCGCGTCCAATAACCTCGCCGGAGCATAAGCATCCTGAAGCGTATCTTGGGCTTTGCGCATCACCGACTCAGGGATATCCCGCTGAGACGTTGCGGCCGTATCAAGCTGTTCGGCGGTGAACTGGGCGGCCTTGGCGATCTTATCCGGAGAGATCAACCCCTTCGCCCGGAGGGACATCGACGGCCTGCCCGCCATGCCAGCCACGGCTCCAGCCAGCGCATACTGCATCCGCTCCTCCGGCGTATCGCCCATGGCCGCACCACCCGTTGCGCCCGCCACTGCCTGTCCCGCCGCCATCAGGGAAGCCGGGTCAGAGGGGATGAGGGAACGGCGGATGTCCCTATCTCGGAGGCTGAAGGTGCCGCGATTACCCGTGGCGGACTTGACTTGGTTGGGGTCGAAGACGGCGAGGTTCTTTACGTTGTCTTCGTTTACATAGAACCCGTCGAAGCCAGCCTTCCGGATTGTTCCGGCCAGCGCCTCGATATTCATCCAGTCGCCTTCTGTAACATTCCGCCTAAACGCTTCATACTTAACCCCAGCTTTAGTCTTTCCAGCGTCTATAAATTCTTTATCGCCAAAAAGTTTTTTGATGTGGTCCGGATTCTCGTAGTCGAATGGGTTCTCCGCCTTTACATACAAAGGGTAAACCCGCGCCCCCGGCCTACGTTCGATATACAATTCCGGGTTGTCCCCATAAATAGCCGCCCCGGTAAAGTTATCCGCAAAATTAGAGTCAGGGGTGACCATGATAAACCCAAGCTCCCCTCTCTTCTCCGCAGAACCCTCGCGGAGTCTCGATTTGAATACAGTAAAATCCTTTTTGGGCTTCTTGGACCACGTCTCTCTAAGGAACGTACCGTGGTAGTATCGGATCGGCTTCCCTTCCCCATCAACCGTCTTCGATTTCCCGAACCACTTCTTGAACTCCGGAGTCTCGTACTGGCGCGGCGGACGTTCTGGCGCCTTGTCCACCAGCTTGTTGGGGATGATGTCCGATTCCTGACCCGCAGCCCAGATCTCCTTCAGCTTGGGCCGGATGCTGTCGCCGTACTGGCGCACCATCTTGTCGCCCCACTCCGCGAAGTTCTTCACGCCTTCGCCCACCATCGCCGCGCCCTTGACAGACAGGGCGGCTAGGATCTGCGGGTCGGCGGTATTCAGGCTGCCACTACCAACGCCCCGCTCCTTGATCACGGAGTCGGCCCACTTCTGCATCCCGATGATGCGGCGAATCACCGTGGGGGTGAACGCGCCACCCGCGCCGAACGCTAACGCCCGGGCCAGCCGTTCCTCTGGCGGCAAACCTTCGCCCGTGTTCCAGCCGACGACGAATCCACCGCCGCCCGTTGCCAAGTTGGCCAACACGCCGACGTTGGCGCGGCCGTAACGATCGGCCATCCGCTGCGCCTGCGGCGAGAGTTCCGGTCCGGGCGCTTCCCCGGTGGGCATCACCACTTCCTCGTCCGAACTGCGCCTCGGAGTTTCGCCCGCCTTGAACGCGGCCTCAACCTGCGCTTCCTCCTCGGCCATCCGGCCCATCCGTTGGGCGATAGCCTCTTGCTCCTTCGCGGCCTCACCGGGCCGGGCCTTCAGTTCGCGCTGCCGGGCCTTGAGCGCCTCCTTCTCCAGCTCCTGCCCCCGCGCTTCCATCTTGGCCAACCGCTGCGCCTCGGTCAGGGGGATAACCTCCTCCGTGCCCAGACGATTCTGGGTCAGCTGGTCGTCAAGTTCCTTGGCCGAGAAGGCTGCAGCACGCTCCGCCTTGGCGGCGGCTTCCTCGAACACGCGAGCGGCTTCCTCCGCCCGACGGGCCGGAGGCAATCCCTCGAACGCCCGGGCTGCTTCGGAAGCCTCAGCATACTCTCTGAGACCGGAGGCTTTGGCTTTCGTCGGGGCCGGCGGAGGAAGCCCTCCCTCAATCGCTTCGGTAAGGCTGACCTCACGCGGAGCTTCCAGCCCTTCAACCATCCGCTTGGCCGCCATCGCCTCAAAGCTCTTGGCCGCCTCTTCACTCCCAAGAACCTGAGCTGCTTCTTCCGCGCTCTTGGAGGGAGGCAATCCCTCGAACGCCGGCTGCATCGCCGGACGACCGACCGGCTCACGCGGTCCCACCGTCATGTCGATGGCCGCCCCTCTATCCACCGGCTTCGGAGCCAGATGCTGCTCCACCACCTGCTCCAGATTGGTGATGGCCTCCTTGGTGGCCGGCGTCTCCGGCATCTCGCGCAGGGTTTTAATCGCCTGCGAGGGCTTCATCCCGCGGATCTTGGACCAGATGGCGGGCGCCGTGGTCTCCAGCGCGCCGAACGCGCCACCGAACAGCGCGCCCAGCGTGGCGACATCGAACACTTCTCCGAGGTCCGCGGGCTTGTCGCCCATCACCTGTTGAACTGCTTCTCCGGCGCCAATCATGGTGCCCGTCTGCCCAGCGCGGATCGCCGCAGCTTCCGCCGCACGCAACGTAGCCGGCACGCCTGCCCGCGCTGCGGGCAAAGCCGGAGGAACCATGGCGGTGAGCGCGCCTTCAACGAGGGCTTCACTGGGGGCGAATTTCTCCCGCTCGCCGCGAAGTTGCTGGCGCTTCTGCACCAACAGATCCGTCAACGCCCCCGTCGCGAACATCTTGGTGGGGTCTCGCGTAGCCACGCCAACGGCCAACGGGGCGACGACCTTGAGCCCGACATCCACGGGCGTACCACCAGCCGCCGCCATCCGGGAGACCGACTCCGGAATACCCATCTCGTTACGCGCCTTGATGGCCAGCTCGTTGAGGTACTCCTCTGACTCCTGCGGGGTCATCATCTGGCTGGGCTGCGCTCGCCCGCCCATCATCGCCCGGGTCAGCTGGGGCGCTTGCTTCTCCAGAGCTAGCAACTGCTGCCGCTCCCGCATCTGAATCTCCGCCGCGGACGGCTTGTATCCGGCTGGCGGGGTGTATGCCTTCAGTTCCGGAATGTCCGGACCCTTGGACTCCGCCTTGTCCTTCAGCGCCTGCGTGACGAACGCCTCCACATCGGCGGGCGCTTCACCACCCGCGACCCGAGACCGGGCGATGTTCAGGATCTGATTCTCCGTGTAGATCTTCTTGGGCTCAAGTGGCTCCGGCGGCGGCTTGGGCTTCCAAGTCCCCTGCTTGTACGCGGTGAACAGTTCCGCCTGCTCCTCCTTGGTCGGAGCCGTATCGCCGTAAACCGTCAGGGTCTCACCGCTCTCCTTGTCGGTGATGTTGAAAGGCTTGGGCGGACCCTTCGGCCTCCACGCTCCCTTCTCGTAGGCGGCAAACAGCTCTTGCTCTTCCTCCGGTGTAGGGGCTACATCCCCATACACCGTGAGAGCTTTGCCGGTTTTCCGATCTACGATCCTGAAGGCTTGAGACATGGAGAGTTAATACCGGCTGGTAGCAGGGGCGCGACCCGTACCACCGGGCCGAGTCGTGGACACCCCTCTTCCTGCACCGCCGCCATCGCCGCCACTAATCAATGCCTGCACCAGATCAGCCACCATGTTGGGTTTACTAGTCTGCAAGAATTCGATCTGCTTCTTGATCGCGGCCCGATATTCGTCTTCGGTGATCTCGCCCATTTTTCGCTGCCTCAACAGGAGGGAGATGACCGGATCCCGATTGCTCAGCTCCATCTCAAGCTCCCGCATCTGGAGCTTACGTTCCGCATCCCCAGCTTTCGTTTCCGATTCCAACAGTCTCTGACGCTCCTTTGCGCGATTGGCTTCTTCCCCACCCAAGGCGCCAAACAACCGGACCGTCTCGTCAGTGACCGGAGCGCCCATGCGGCCGTACTCTTGAATGGCTTCCGCTGCGGTTAGCCCGCGCTTCCGCACTGTCGGCGTAGCCGCATCCGCTCCAAGCCCCATCTCTTCAAGGTAAGCCCTAGTTTCGGGACTGACCTCCTCCACTTCGTCGACCGTCTTACCGAACACCTTGACCAGTGCCTCCGCCTGCCTCTTCGCTTCCGCTTCCTTCCGGAGGATAGCGTCGGTCATGCCCTTCTGGTACGCACGAGTGGAGAGGGCATTCGCTTGCTCCATCTGCAGCCGCTGCTGTTCCATCTTCATCTGTTGGTCCTTCATCTGCTGCTGACGGCCGAACTGCATCGAGGTCATCGACCCAAGGAACTGCTGCACGTCGCCTAGACTGGCCTTTCCGCTCTGAATCTTGGTCGCGGCGGCGCTCATGGTCGGATCGTTGGCCAGCTGCTGCTGGAAGTACGGGTCGGCCAGCATGCCTTGGATAGCGCCCGTCGTTTTACGGCGCTCCTCCTCCATCTTCATAAAGTTCTGAATCCCTGAGCCGATTCCGGAGGCGATGCCTTGCGACTGGGCACGCATCCCCTGCGCGAGAAGCTGACCACTGATGTCTTGGATCTGCGGATTGTAGGGCATGGTAGTGGGCGGTTAAGTAATCGGGGTACCAGTGACGGTGGGTTTGAAGACCGAACCGAAGGCGCCGCTGCCGGCCAAACTGCCGAGCAGCCCGCCGAACACTTGAGCGTAGTCCCCAGTACGGCCCATCTTCGCAGCTTCGAGCGCGGCCTGCCGGTTGGCGGCAGCGATCTGCGCGGCATTGTAGGCGTTGACGTTGGTCTGGTAAACGTCCTGTGCGTACGGCTGGAAGGGGTTGAACGCCTGCTGCACGTAGCCGTAGCCCGCGCCACCGCCCGCCAGCTGCTGGGCCTGATTGAACATCTGCGAGCTGAGGCCCACGTTCTGGGTCTGCATGCCGTACTGCTGACCAAGGGTGGCGGCGAATGGGTCAAACACATTGGTTTGCCGAGAACCCAAATTCTGGTACAGATTGTTCAAAGTTTGCTGCACGTTCGCCCGCGCTTCCTGCTCCCGCTGACGACGAAGCTGATCAGCGTTTAGAATTTCAGCATTGATGGCGCCCTGATTCATTACCATCCCGCGAGCGGCATACGCCTCACGAGCGGCCTGCTGAGCGGAACGTAGATCCCCTTCGGATAGTTCTCCAGTCTGGGCGCGGTAAAGTGCAGAAAGATCGAGTTTAAGTTGCGGAGTAACCGCAGCCTCTGCCGTCTGCATGCCGGAGTACAACTCCGGATTGATAGCGCGTCGGAGGGATTCAACCGTGAATAGGTTTCCGGCAGATCCGAGGATGTCACTCAGATTAGCCTCTCGCAACGCCCGGTTCGACTCAATGGTCTGAGTGGTGGCCGCTTGCGTGAAACCAGTCTGCATCGACTGCAGACCTTGTGGCCCACTAAACATGGTCCGGAGACGGTTGAGATCTGCACCACTATAGCCTCCTGCAGCAGTACCATAAACGTCCGTGATGGCGGGCTGCATAGTCCGGAGATCGGACGTGCTGGTGGTCCCCTCGCGCAAGAAGTCGCGATACTTGTACGGCTCAAGCGTCGGCAGAGTATACGTGGGCGCCGTCTGCGTCGGAATGTTGAGATTGATGTTGGTCGACCCAGTATTTGCAGTAGACACGGGAGTAGGAATTATAATTGGAGTTGGGATAGTCCCAGTTACTGTAGCGGTTTCCCCCGGGCGGGGTGGAGTCGTGATAATTACGGGGGGGCTGATAGCGGTCGTAGTCTGGGGCTCAGGGATCGGAGTTTTGTTGTGCGATAAAAATCCCTCACAAACGTATGTGTGGGCGTCATCTACTGTGATGGACACTACGTCCCCGATTCCGAATTGGTCAATGCTAACTACTTGTTGTCCGGACAACTTCTGGCCGATTTGAACGTCTTTGGCTTCAACCCAATCGTCTCCGACCTTGAACTTATGACTGGTGGAACAAGAGATACCACCAACATCCGTGGTAATTTTGACCCGTTCAGCTTTTTCCAAAGAGACGCGAGTGACAGGATAGTTACCCCAATTACCAGTATGTTCGTGGGCCGTATAGACCCACATGCCGGGTCGGAGATCCCCCGCATTTATTAACTCCCCGTCCATGAGCAAGATGCCCATGTCTGGAGTAGGACAAGTTATGATGACGGTAGTCGTTGCGGTATTGTCTGGTTTTTGAGTTTCGACCGGTGCCGTCTCTGTAGGCGTAGGCGTGGTGTTTGTAGGCGCCAAAATAATCGGGCCGGGACCAGTAGTAGTTGGGTTGTTTTCCGGCCTAGTAGTTGCAGTGCTGGGGCTGGTAACAGTGGGGGTAGGAGTAAAAATGATTGGGTTGGTAGTGGTAGTATTCTGATTTAGATCAGTACTGGTCGAAGGCCGAGGTGTAGGAGTAGTAGGGGTAGGAGTAGGAGTAGGGGTAGTAGCGGTATTGGTTGAAGTCTGAGTAACTTTGCCGCCACCACCGAGAGGCGGGATAAAGATCACCGTATTGGTCGACGTAGGTGTCGTCTCGGTGCTGACTCCGGTGGTACTCGTGGTGGTCGTACCCGTGATCGCCGTATTTGTGGTAATCGTACCCCCGCCTATACCCGTACCGCCGCCTATACCCGTACCGCCGCCTATACCCGTACCGCCGCCTATACCCGTACCCCCACCGGTACCTGTACCCGTGCT
>Ga0049081_10000351_pt1 | contig 17759 bp, 16 predicted proteins | sample GreLakmeER78MSRF_FD_66717 | JGI IMG/M metagenome (GOLD analysis project Ga0049081, IMG submission 66717) | Freshwater lentic microbial communities from great Laurentian Lakes, MI, USA - Great Lakes metaG ER78MSRF | ecosystem: Environmental > Aquatic > Freshwater > Lake | place: Great Lakes...
ATTATATTTTCTTGAATAATGTAATAAAATTGACTTGAGAAAATGATATTTTTTATCTCCTTCTTCTGTTGATAAATTAGCCTCTTGTTGTAAACTTTGCCACTTATACATTATAGTTTGTTTAGAAGGTACATCATCTAAATTACGATATATTTGTAAATATTGAATAGGAAAGTATTCATCTAAAAGATTGTAATATAACATAGGACGAGTATTTGAAACAAAGACTACCTCATATAATAACCATTTAAGATGAATTACATCTTGATATAAGAATTTGTTAAGTGTATTGTATATATCATAGAAGTGTATACCATGAAAAGGTTCTTCAATAGATAGATTATCCAAAATATTTTGACTATATTTCCAAGCTGATGTTTCTTTATAATTATTAATAGTCATAGGAACAATATTAATCCAGTTAATAAATAGCTTATTAGAGACAATATCAATTGTTTTTTTTAAGAGTTGTACATTTGATGTAATATTATCCAATGAAAAAGAAGTATGATCAAAACTGTAATTAGAAATTGTTGGAAGAATAAAATCTTCAAGTGATTTTATCAAATGATTTTTATTTTCTGTGTAAGGAACTATACTTTTTAATAAAGCTACGATATCACGGTTGTTATTTTGTGTAAATTGATTTTTTAATTCAGAATTAAGGTGAAATCTAGAATTGATGTGTCTTGTAAGGTCATATATATGATTTCTTAAAAATTCAATATGTATAGGATTTAAATTTGGTATAAATGTAGTAATTGCCTTATTAATAATTGTATCTTGGAGGTCCATTAATATATATACTCATTATTTTTTCTGCTATTTAATTAATGACTTCGCGCACACTAACAATAGAATTTACACAACTAATTTTACTATTATGTTTAGTAGGATACACCGTATGGATTTGGTCTAAATCACTAAATAGTTGTTCTAATAATTTTTCTGAAAAATATTTAGCTCTTCATACCCAATATACAACATTATTAAAAGAACATAATAAGAATAAACAATTTATGTCTAGTCTTGGTAATACCAAGGTTAAACATATTAATGAAATTGATGTTGATGATTTTGATATCGATCTAGATTTAGATTTAGATAACTACTAAAGTACTTTATCTCCTAGCATAATGTTATGCTCTACATTTGCCTCATCCAATTGTTCATAAACTGGATTATCAACTAGATTTGGTTGCTCTGATACTGGCTCCATTGTAGGTTCAACTACTGATTCAGCAACTGGCTCAACTACTGGTTCAACAACTGGCTCAACAACCGGTTCAACAACCGGTTCAACTACTGGCTCTACTACTGGTTCAACAACTGGTTCAACAACTGGTTCAACTACTGGTTCAACTACTGGTTCAACTACTGGTTCAACTACTGGCTCTACAACTGGTTCAACAACTGGTTCAACTACTGGTTCAACTACTGGTTCAACTACTGGTTCAACTACTGGTTCAACAACTGGCTCGACAACTGGCTCTACTACTGGCTCGACAACTGGCTCGACAATTGGCTCGACAATTGGCTCAATTACTGGCTCAGCAACTAGATTGATATCAGAGTTTAGAGTAGATTGTGTTGTGATAGTTGTAGCTTGTACAAAACGTAAAAGTTCAAGATTACGGAACATTGATAATATTGAATAGATAATTTATTTGCAAAAAAATACTTAAACAATATATAAGTTTAAAATATAAAAATGGACAGACGAGAAGAATTACGTCAAAAGTTACGTTCTAAAATAAATGAAAAGCGACAGAAGCAACCTTCAAAGCAGGAAATTCAAAGAATTAAAAAAGATATTACAAAAGAATATAATGAAGTAATGAAAGATGACCGCATTAAACCAGAAATGATATCTCTTTATACTGATGCTATGCGGGCTTTTCCTAAAGCTAATATGCCTAATCCAAAGGTTATTTTAGATGACGCAGAACATTATAAAAAAGAGTATGGTAAATATGTACTCAATATTATGACCCAAGCGAAGATAAATGGATGGGGTGTAGAAAAAATTAAAGATATGCTCAATAATACATATACACGCTATATGACAAATGTTTTAGATCTACCTTCATTACCATCATTTGTTAAATAGTACATATAGTTTCTTTACTAATTGAATCATAATTCAAACATGCTGCAAATATTAACCATATTAAATAAGGTACCATTAAACGTGTAATTATATTAGGAGCAAAACGTAGTATTTGTATAACTGAACCTATGAGAACTCCCATTATGAGGAATGCAGGACCTAGTTTTTTCTTTCCAAAATATAAATAGCACCAAAAAACATTATATATAAGATTTACAATAAAAAGATAAATTAGAGTCTTATTATTAGATTGAATAGCAATACCAAAAGCATATGCAATAAAAATATAAAGGATGGACCATACAATAGGGAAGACATAAGATGGTGGAGTAATATTAGATTTTATACATTGGTACCATTCAGAGTTAACACCTTGACGGGTATAATATGAACCAAGATAACTAGTCATTGCTACAGCTATAGTTGAAATAACAAATGGATTCATTTAAAAAATTGATATATTATAATCTTGATAATATATCATTTAATATTAATTTAAAATGGTTTACAAGTTAGCGTCAATAACAGAATTACTACAACTAATACATCCTAATTTAAAAATTAAAAATGATTCAGTAATGATGTTAAATAATATGATATCTGATCATATTTTACATGATCTAATAGTAAATAATAATATTCTAACTGTTGATATTATTAAAGCACATATACTTACTATTACAAATGATAAACTTTTACAAGATCATGCTTTTAATGAAATAAATAAAAGCTTGACTAATTTAGGTTTAAATTTAACTTTATTAAAACAAGATACTATCGATATAATAAATGAAAAATATGGAATCAGTGTAAATGAAGATAATGTGGTAACAGCTATTACAACTTTAATTGAATATATACTTGCTGAAATATTGGAATTGAGTGGAAATATAACAATATCTAATAGACGTGTATATGTTACAAAATATAATATCATACAATCAATTAAAGACGATGAAGCATTAAATGATTTATTTAAATAAAAATACTAGAGATAAATATTATAAATCAATTTAAAAGAAAAGTATAGAATACGTATAAGAAGAAATATAAAGGGAAATATGAGTAAAAAAAGGAATTATATAAATATGGAATTACCACCACCTGTTATAAAGGAAAAAAAATTAACACCAGAGGTGAAGACATTAGATGATATGATTGAATTAGGTAAATCATATAATATTAATACAGCGGATAACTATGTAATTGATGTATATAAATTGTATAAAATTACAAATTCCTTAGAAAAATTAAAAAAATTAATTGGTATGAAAAAGGTCAAAGATGCAGTTGTTGGACATGTATTATTTTTTTTATCAAACCTTCAAGATGCAAATCAAGATATGTTACATACTGTTATTGAGGGACCACCTGGAGTTGGTAAAACATTACTTGGACGAATTATTGGAGAGATATATTATAATTTAGGTATTATTCAAGCACCAATTGCCCAAGCACAACCACGTCGAGTAGATGATGATAATAGTGAACAACCTCGTAAACGTCGTCGAAGGAATGATATGATATTTATTGTAGCTAAACGATCTGATCTTATTGCAAAATATCTAGGTCAAACTGCTATTAAAACACAAGAAGTAATTAATAGTTCATTAGGTGGTGTTTTATTTATTGATGAAGCTTATAGTCTTGGTAATAGTGAAAAATCAGATAGTTTTTCTAAGGAATGTATTGATACTATTAATCAAAATCTATCTGAAAAGAAAAATCAATTATTATGTATTATTGCAGGATATAAAGATGCACTGGATAAAAGTTTTTTTTCATATAATGAAGGACTAACAAGACGATTTCCATTTAGATATATTATAGAAGAATATACACCAGATGAACTAATACAAATGTTTGAAAAAATGATAATAGAAATTGGTAATGGATGGGAATATAATGGATCTAAAACAGAACTAACTAAATTTATGACAAATAACTATGACTATTTTCCTAATTATGGTGGCGATATAGAAACTTTTATATTAAATGTTAAAATAGAACATGCTAAACGTGTGTATTGTTTAGATGAAAAGGAAAGAAAGAAAATTAATATGATTGATGTTACAAATGCATTTACTCAATATAAAACTAATAAGAAAATTAAGCCTAAGGAAGACAAAACATCAGCTGAAATGATGTACATATAATATAAAATTATATGCAGGGTATATTTAATATAAAATTAAACATAATAAATGATTATAATAATAATCATTTATAGTAACTAATTATATTTTTTATAGAGTTATACCACGAGATAGTAGTAATTTTTCTTCTAATTCTCTAATACGAATCATAGAGAATATTTTTTCATCTTTCATATGTATTTCCATATTTTTAATTTCAATATCTTTTTGTAATTGAAGTATATCATTTTTATGATAGATATCTTTCAGCTCAAGGTCTTTTTCAAGATCTTTAACTTTTTGTATCAAATCTTTAACATGACCAGCATATAAAAATGATATATTAGAGTATTGTTTTTTTACTAAATCCATATGTTCATTTCTTATAATAACAAGTTCACTTCGAGAATCATATTCAAGTTTCATATTTAGAGTATTAAAAAATGAACGAATATATGATTCACCTTCAGATATATACTGTGGATCAATAAAACTATAATACTTGAGTCTGAGAGATACACCTTTTATTTTACCATAATCTGCTTGATGTTGTTGAGTTCGTGAGACCAAATCTTTAGTCATACCATATTTATAAATCACCATATTATCATCATATATCATATCTATATTCATTGTTTTGCGCAGGTCTTTAACTGTACCTAATGCGAATAGATATACACATGGAATTGTTGATGCACTCTTTTTAAATACTTCTCGCACAGCATCAACTGTTACACCCAGCACATCGCTTACCAATATTTGTTTCTGTTCCTTTGTTCCCATCTGCAGAGTAAAGAGTTTTTCTGTTGCCCAATCTTGAAACTGTTCAGCATTACCACTACGCGAACAAAATAAAACACGAAGCATACCTTTGTAGGTAAGGTAAAGATATTTTTTTACTTGATTTTTTTGCTGACTATCTTTATTTACATTTGTAAAGAACTTATAATGTATTTCCTTTTGATAACCATATTCAATATGCTGTAAAGTTGTACTTAAATTACTCATATTAAACCCCTTCTCAACATCTTTAACCTTAAAATAACACTTTTTAGAATCACGTTCACCGCGCACCTCAATATCTAAAATATTACCATTAATATCTTTGAACTTTTCATGTTCCTCTAAATAAAGAACATTTGGTGCCTCCTCATATTCATACTTAATATCATCCTTATTAATTACCATCTTGGGTACATTTTCATATACCCAATCAGCTTTTAAAAGTAGTTTACCCTTGGGGTAATCTGCCGAACAGCTCTTCCATCCACTTTTATGTTTTGACCCCCATTTAAAATTGTAAGGATCTATATTTTTACGTTCTATAATCTTACGAACACCTCGAGAACACCCATAAAAAAATATAGGATCATATTCCTTCAAATCATCCGCATTATATACCTCGAAACTATCAAATATAAATGACAATGGTTTTATTTTATCTACCATATTGAATAAGTTAACACTATATTATAATATAACTAAATTATTTAAATAGTTTTAATTTTTATATTAAACTACATTTATTAGTTTTATTTAAACTACATTTATTAGTTTTATTTAAACTACATTTATTAGTTTTATTTAAACTACCACTTTCTTTCGTCCTTTTTTAGGCTTGACTGAATCAGATGAATCAGATTCATAATCAATATTGATATCAATAATATCTTCTACATAATTGGTACTACTCTCTGCTAATAGTTTGCATAGTTCAGTATCATTTTCATCATAAATGTTAAGATCTAGACTTGGGTTAGTACAGTTGCTACGTTCGCTATCATATAGTAGATAATACACATTAAGTGGTTGAGTACGACCCATACGCTGTGACCTTCCAATAACTTGTGTCTCCAATTCCTTGTTCATCTCGTGATAAATTACAATATCTGTGGCCATTTGAAGGTTCAAACCTGAACCATAATGTTGTGCATTCAGAATTAATACCCGGATTTCTCCATTCTTGAACTTTTCAATTGTACTGTTAATTACATTTCCATTACCCATCAATTTTCCAAATACAATTCCCGATGCCTTCAAAAAAGTACCAATATTATCATTAGTAGCATCATAATTGCTAAAAACTAAGAAACGACCATCCTTTTTCTTATTAATAATATTAATCAAATTATCCTTCTTTGATAATAGTTTCTTCTCCTTACTTTTTTCATCTGAATCAGACTTTGGCTTACTATCATTATCAATAATATGTAATTGCTTTAGCTCAAATGGGTTTGCACACATCGGACATTTACTGTTTTTAACCAAAGTTAAACATGCTAGACAATAAACATGACTACAGGGTAGTACTGCAGGCGATGTGAATGTATCCATACATATAGGACAATTATCATCAGCAAAAGATTTAATACGTTCCTTAATAGACTCTAACTTGGTTTCTAAACTTTTAATTCGTTCTTGAATTCTTTTAATATTCTCAGCATGTGCTCTAATATCATTGGGAATAATGTTGTTCTGATAATCTAATTCTTTCTTCTTATTATGAAGTTCTTTTTCAGTACGACTTGTAAGAACACTAATAATATTTTCATCAGTATCAATATTACAGTTTAACTTTACAACTGCCTCCCTAATATTTCCCGCATTTAACATATTCATTACTTCCTGTGGAATGAACTCTCTAATCGCTCGTAAACTCGCTGGAGTATCACAATGAATAATAATTTGTTTCATAACCGGTAACTTCATTGAATCTGTAATATATCCATCATTATTCTTAATAATTATCTTATTGAATATAACCGAATTCATATTACTGACCATATCCCTAATATAATTCTTTCGAATTAATAGGATACTTGTTGGTGTTGCTGATATATACCATACAAAATTTGACTTGATATCAAACGACATTGGTAACTTTTTAATTGTTGTTACTTCGTCAATAATAATTCGTGAATACTTAATATGAGGAAATTTAGTGTAAAAATCATCCATCATAGTAGCTGATAATAGTATCACATCGTAAAATCCAACACATTGTTCTGGATCAATCCCAATTGATGACATATCACTATCTGAATCATTTGTTTGCTTTTTGATTGTAAATTTAATCTCCTTTAATTTTTTACCTTCTTTAGAATCCTTACTATCTTTAACATCTTTAACATTATTTACATCATTTGTATCTTTATTATCTTTTGAATCATTTGTATCATTTGTATCTTTATTATCTTTCTCTTCATGAATAATATCTTCATAAATATTACACACACTAAGTAACTTGTCAATATGTGCTCTTTTACTAATTGTATATACTTTTAACTTGGTAAATTCAAATGCTTTTTTCCACTGAGCAGTTAGATTATGAGGTAATATAATCAGATTAGTTGGAATACATTTTTCATTATCTATATGGAGTACTGATGAAAAATATGATGAGCTCATAATTTTAGGTCTGTCAATCGGAATTCTGGTATGACATATCATACCAATAATATCAAATGTTTTTCCTGAACCAACTTTATCAGCTAAAATACCAAAATTAGTATTGACTATAAAGTCGTTTTCTGTATATTGTACCTCTCTCCTCCTATGCAAATTATAATCATACCAACCATAATGTGGATTATTCTCTGAATAAATCATATTCTTCGAAACATAACTGTTAATCTTAATCTTAACACCTCCATCAGCCTCTAGATTTAACATATTCTTTACACTCGTCTCTTGGTGTCGTTTTAGCTTGATCTTTAAAAATTTATTTATTTTATTAATGTCTTCTAAAGTTAATGTAGGTGAATCCTCATTTAAATTGTTCATTTTTGAATAGTTGCCTATCCTATAATCTATCATCTTCCTATCTCTTTAAATATCTGATCTTATCAATTTTTATTTATAGAGTTAACGCTATAAATAAAAAGAGGGCATATTTTTTTGTAAATTTTTTATAAAATCTCATCAATAAGTCCCTTCTCTAAACATGTATTAGCATCCCAATTAATATCATGTTTAAGAATCTTTGATAGATCACATCGACGAAGATTAGTGTTTTCCTCATAAATAGTTTTGATATCTTCCGACATCTTTTTAAGATTTTTCATCTCATCCTCAATCTCTGACATTTTTCCCCATAACTCTGAACGTAATTGATGAATTAACATAGTTGCATTTTTCTTCATATAACGACGACTACCACATACACTAATAAGTGTTCCTGCTGATGCTACATAACCATCTATTATAGTATGAACCTCTACCTCAAGCTCATTTATACAATCAATCGCCGATAATGCAGCATGTACCATACCCCCATGTGTCGTTAAATGAAGTTTAATAGGGGGTGGTTCAATCTTATAACTACGACTCATTTCTAATAATCTTTGATTCATTTCCCTCATCTCCCTATTTAGTTCCGAAATAGTGTCGTAATCTATGTCATTTTGAAAATATATGTTATTGTCAATTGTATATATATTCGTTGAACTTCCACCAAATGGTAACATCATTTTTTGTTTTTTTCCTTGAGGAATTATTGCGCCTAATAGTGACATAATATCTAACTCAGGGGCTTCATTATTCTTACTATTCATTGCTTTACGTTTACTACACCACATCCTTATTTTATAATAGAAATGTATATTGTTTATTCTTTTATATAAGTAATAAAATAAGATTGTTAATATTTTTATTTTAAAGAAATATTAATAATTTTAGTATTATCGATGATGTCCATCATATTTAACTCGATTTGAGAATTCATATTAGGATATAATTTATTCATGAATTTTAAAATATTCTCAATGGGAAAATTCTTTGGTATATCCATAATAAAGTCACACTCTCCACATATATATTGTCTAAATTCTAATAGCTTTATCCAATTATCTGAAAAATCTTCTATAAATTCCTTCATATGGACATTTTCATCGTCCCTTATAGATTCATATAACATACTATATATTTGATCAATACAATCATCTATGTTAATATAGCTTGTCTTCCGACTTGATATTATCTTGTTTCTTATTATAGTCTTGATCATATAGACCACAATATCATTGTTACCATTGTCATTATTATCGTTATTACCACGGTTACAATGGTTACTACTGTTACCATTGTTGTCATTGTTGCCATTGTTGCAATCTTGGGACATCTTTGCTTGTTTGCTTTATGTATGTAGATAGTTCTAACAATACTTTTTATCAATTTATTATTTGTTATTATTTGTTATTATTTATTAATAAAATAATTATACTTCAATACCTTCATCTAAAGCCATAAAATTAACTTCATCATCGCCAAACATATCTTTCAATTCTACTTCATCTAAATTGTACATTTCAATAGCTATAACTTTGACTTCTCTTGGTAAATTATCCCAAATTTCATTACCCATAATTTTATACATTGTTTTATCTTTCTTAAACTTGATACCATACATTGATTCAATAATATTATTTGCTAACTTAATACGACTTGTACGATTCATATCTACTAAGGTTTTATTTCTAATATTCAAATCAAATTTCAAGGCAATATCCTTCTTATAATTCTCTGCCCATTTAACAATATTTTCTAATGCCTCTTGCATATTATCATCCGATATTTCTACCTCTAAATTATTAATATCAACACCTGCGTATTTTAGTATCGATAGTGCATAATAATGATGTGCATATTGATTCTTTACCGTAAAATCTAAATAACAATTTGTTAATGATAAGTTAGTTTGTCTCGATTTCTTTAGTAAACCTAATTTACTATCAGTTGAAATTGTATCTGTTTTAATAATAGTTGATATATTCCTATACTGTTTCATCTTAGATTGATCATTGTATATTTCTACAAATTCTTCTGTAATATTAGCAGCATCAACCGCATAACACTTTTTAAGATTATATCGATGTATTTCATGAACATTCTGTTCTGTTAGATATTCTGATCGCATTTTTATCAATTGATTATACTCCTCTCGTGTAATATCCTTTGCCTCAATAATACCTGTGTTATTTTTCATCTTCTGTTCTTCTACTCGTTTATCCTTAATCGATTTCATTTCATTGACTAATGCCTTATCTACATCCTCCTTTTGAAACTCCATTTTATATCCCTTATGTTTGGCATATCCATAAAAACTTGCTGAAAAATTTAATTTATTCTCGATCATTTCCCATACATTCCTTACATACAGGTCATATACTGGATCATTCTTATAGGGATATTGTAATACAACATCTCGACGCCGTTGTACTTCTCCATCCATATGAACAATATGACTTGCCTCCTTTACTACCAAATTATTATGAACATCAAAATGAGTTAAATAATAGTCTGAACACATCATTTCTTCTACTTCTTCATATGATAAGAAATCTTCAGTCTTATTAAATTCTTTGTAGTAATCCATAGAGATATAAATCTTTTTATCTTTTGGATCGCGTACTCGGTGAATCATCTGACAGAACTCTTGTGCTCCAAGTGACATATGACATCCATATGCATAGATCTTATCAAAATGACCACTAATATCAAATGATACACCCATACATACTGATGGTGTATATATTATGATATCATAATTCTTCCATGTATTGTTTACATTCACTAATTTTTCTAATTTATCCTCATCACTTGTCTCCTTATGAATCAATAATACGTTCTTATTCGGATAATCATTTGTTATCTTCGTATATAAGTCCTTGGCTTTGGTATTACTAGCCATTGGAATTACTAGACGTTTATTATTTGATACATCTCTAATAATACTAACTAGCCATTGATCATATGACATTGATACAAATGTATATTCTTCATAGGGTTTATATTCATTAACAATTAGTTGATACTCATCTTCTTTCAATTGTAAGACATTCTTATAAAAGTTCAAACATCTAATACTTAGATCAGCATCTAAAACATAAATATGATCGGCTTCTTTTACTCGCATCTTTAATGTACTAACTGTTAGACTTGAATGAGGATTCTTCGTAAAATGTGATGATGTTAGATATCTTGCAAGTGATTCTGCTTCATCAATAACTACAATATCATACTTAATACGATCTAATCTCATTAAAGAATCAACTTGACAGATAATTCGTGGATTTGTAATATAATGTTCTTTGACATTAGAATATAACTTAAATTTCTTATCCTTCAAATCACCTAGTAGTTTAATTCCAAATGTACGACGTGATGATACAAATAAAATAGATGTATCTTTGGTTACTGTTCCAGACGTAAAAAGAGACTTTAACAAATTAGTTGTTTTACCTGTACCTTTCTCACTTTGAACTGCTATCATACGTTTGTTTATATAAGGTTCATATATACTCGGTTCTAATTTTGCTTGATTTAATATAATTTTAGAACTACTATCTAATTGAATAGGTTTTTCAGGATAACTAATAATATTATCTTTTAGAGAACGCTTACTATTCAACATATTAGTAACATTACTTTCATTACACCAATGAATTAAAGTACCTATTTTAATCCTACCATCAGTCTTAAAAGATTCCCATGTTTTCTGCATTACTGCATTATCATATTTGGTACTTTGCTTGCTCCAACGATTCCACAAATCAAAAAACTCACCAGTATTCTTTAATATAATACCCATTTTAATCCATGTCTCACGATCATCATAATAGTTAGCAGGTAATTGAAATATCATATCTTCTAATTTTTTAGCATCAATATTGGTATCATCCTGATTGTTGTCAATCAGAATAACTGAATTTTTATGAGAAATATGTTTTTTAGTAATAATTGGATCATCATCATCAATATATGTCAAAAGTGTACGAAGCCAAAACTTATACATACTTTTCTTGGAACTACGTTCTGGAAATACTGTATTCATACCATCTATGGTAAATTTAACAGGTAATGCCATTGCCTTTTTTCCCTTCTTTGAACTGAAACAAAGTCTAAAACATGTCACATTATATATCGATGAATCACAATGATCCATCTTATAATCTTTGTTTAATCTCATATAAAAGTCTTTTGTAACAAGATGATTTTCAAAGGTCAAACCTCTACATATAATGTGATATGATATTTTATCAGGAGATTCTTCTTCTTGATGAATTGGGGAGTTTTCCAAAACAATAAAATCTTTTGGTTCATAAGTATGATGATAATACTTTTTAGCTCCATTAATTACATTTTTAATAACTTGTTTAACAATTTTTTCACCATCAATATCATCAACCTTTTTAATATCTAAGTCTAAACCAAAGACCAAAGATTGGTCAGCAGTCCAAAATTCGTAATAATGATTATTTTCATTAGTTAACATATTATCAAAAATGTTTCTTGAAGAAGTCACATGGAATCTTTTCGAACCAGATACATTAATGTCTTCTGAAAATAAACATGGTTTTTTCACCCCATTGCTTTTAAAGTAGTCTAGAGCGTCCTTCTTTCTAATAAATGACATCTTTAATGGTTTCCCTACACTTCTCTATCGTCTTAATCTTTAACTCGTTCAACTTTTATTGATTATGTCTTTAAGCCATTTTTATAAGAATATATACAGTATAAAGACAAGTCACTAAATGATGATAGGTTAATAACAATGAATGAAGCTAATGTTACTAATGTTACTAATATAAGTAATGTAAGTAATGTTGCAAAAGAAGGTTTAATACCCTGGGTAGAAAAATATAGACCATTGCACTTGGATGGTGTAATTTCACATTCACATATAGTAAATGTATTAAGTAATTTAATACAAAATCAAAGGTTTCCACATGTAATATTTTATGGACCACCAGGTACTGGTAAAACAACTACGATTTTAGCATGTGCTAGAAAGATATATGGGGATGATGTATCATCGATGGTATTAGAGTTAAATGGATCAGATGATCGTGGTATTAGCATTGTAAGAGAGCAAATTAAGGAATTTTCATCTACAAACAATCTAATGCAATCGTCATCTAATTTAAAACTAGTTGTATTAGATGAAGCTGATTCGATGACATATGATGCACAATTTGCATTGAGACAAGTAATAGAAAATTATACACAAAATACAAGATTCTGTTTTATTTGTAACTATATTACAAAAATAATACCAGGTATTTTATCAAGGTGTGTTTCATTTAATTTTTCTCCAATTTCAGATAAAGAACATAAAATCCATTTACAAAATATATCAATAAATGAAACTGTTAATGTAACTGATACTTGTTTAGATGAAATTATAAAGATGTCTGAGGGAGATATGAGACGATCTATTAATGTATTACAAGCATTACATATGTCAAATAATACTAAAGAATCATCAGATATAAATGAATTATATCAAGTAATTGGTTATCCTAATCCATCAGTTAAAACATGTATTATTAATATTATTTTGAATAATAATCTTAAAGATGCTTATCAAAAAATATTATCTTTGAAGTGTTCACAAAATTTATGTGTTAATGATATTCTTAAAGAATTGGTTGATTATGTAATACAATCTGATATCAAAAATGTAACTATGGCACGTATTATTACTGAATTTGCAAAAATAGAAGTATATTTGGCTAATAATGTTGATGAAAATATTCAATTGGGTGCTATTCTCGCAACAATGAAATTGCATCTATGAAATAAATTATTATTTTCTTAAAACAACTTAAACGTTTTACATATATAAGTTTGTATAAAAGATACCATGGATCAGGAAGAAAAGCCCGCCCCGACACCTAGTCGTACACTACGAGTACCCCAAAATGGGTACGATGATAAGAAGTACGACTTTGCGTCAACCCTAAATGGAAACGTTTATTTCCTTACTTTTGATGACATTGACAGTGCCGTATCCGCATATCAGAAGCTAAAGGATGATAAAGTACCAGTACGATACCATGTATATTCATTATTTGTTAAATTTGATGAGACTCTTTCAAGTGAGAAGTTGACTGAGCATATTAATTCAATTCTAAAGGAGACAAATAAGAATGTTACATATACTCGTGTTGATGGTTCAAACCATACTGGTAAGGTAGTAGTAGATCGTCTAGATGACTGTAAGAATCTACTAGTGTACCGTGATGAGACAACAATGCGACTACGTTTCTACCGTTTTGATCCCAAGAAGGCTATTAAGCGTCTTGAGCATCCTGGTGATGCCAAGCAGTTCCATCAAGTCCGTCGTACTAATGCACGCCCAGATGATTCTGGTTTTACCAAGGTTGAGTACAAGAAACGATTTTCAAAAAATGCAGATAAAAAAGATACTAAGGTTGTAGTTTAAGGAATTATATTTAATGTTAATTTAAAAAAAGTTAACATTAAGTTACTACTATATTCATTTTTCTAATAATCATTTTTATGATTATTTTATTTTTCTAATGATTATTACTATAATCATTTTATTTTTCTAATAATTATTTTTATGATTATTTCCATAATAAGGTACCTTTGAAGTTTTCTTCAAGGACTCCACTTTTAACTAATTTTACGATTTTTTTAAGAGTTATACTTTCATATTTATCATAACACTTTTGACAAAAATCATCTATTTGTTCCTGTGCAATCGGAACTACATTTGCACGACATTGTGCAAGCTTATCTTGATCATCTATTTTACCACATTGTGCTCTTAATCCTTCATATTTTTTAACTATATCACTAAATCTAGCTGCTTCTTTATTCAGTTTAAGGTTAACGATATTATGAATAACATATAACCAAAATACTAATCCAAAACGACTATCTAAATAATCATCAATATTAATATGCTTGAAAAAGATAGAATATGAATTCTTACAATGTGAACATGGTAAGGTATATTGTAAGTTATTGAATAAATCATAAAAATTTTGTTTGTCGATAGCGGATGGTTTTTCAGGATAATTAAAAGTCACTGTATGAAGGTATTCCCAAGCATGTGAACCCCATTTATCTGACTGCATATTTACTATAATAGAAATAAGATTATTTTTTATTTTTAATTATAATAGGTTAATATAATGCTTAGATATCAGGATTTTAGTTTGGGTATAAATAAAAATCCTGATATTAATTTCGGTTTGGATGTATCTGGCAATATTCAAGTATCTGGTGATATTCTTCCAGCTACTAATATAGAATCAGATTTAGGTTCGACTACTAAACGATTCCGTGATATTTATCTATCTGGTAATACTATTGATTTAGGTGGTACTCTAATACAAAAAGAAGAAAGTGGTGGTATTAAAATAGCAGATAGTTCTGGTAATACTCTTGATGGTAAATTTAATAATATTGATATAAGTAGTAATGCTACCATATCTGGAATTATTAGTCAGGTAGTACAGTTAGATGTATCAGGATCCATCTTACCAACTCGTAATTTAGTTTATGATCTTGGTGCTCCTGATAAACGTTGGAATGATTTATATCTATCAGGAAATACTATTGATCTTAGTGGGACTTTATTATCTAGACATGCTGATGGTAGTTTAATGGTTCATGACAGTAATAATAATATGGTTAATTTACGTGCTAATAATATAATTGCTGAAGGTAATTTGACCGTTAATGGTACAACTACAACAGTTAACTCTACAATAGTAACTGTTCAAGATCCGATTATTACATTAGGTAGTGATGTTTCTAATAATAAAGATAAAGGTATTGAATTTAAGTATGGTGATAGTAAAATAGGTTTCTTTGGATATGATGATTCAACCGGTAATTTTTCATTCCTGAAAGATGTATCTAATAATAGTGAGGTATTTACTGGTACCCAAGGAACAATAGAAGGGTTAGCATTTAAGAGTACTATTGGAAGTGGAACTGCCCCTTTAACTGTAACAAGTAGTACATTAGTGACCAATTTAAATGCGGATCTATTAGATGGTTTAGATAATAGTAAATTTATGAGAACGGATATAAATACTAGTACAAGTGGAAATTTAGGTATCGGAACAATAACTCCACAAGCTGCATTTCATGTGGCAAGCACTGGTGCTATGATTATTCCATCAGGAACAACTGCACAACTTCCTTCAATAGCTGTTCTTGGTATGTTACGATTCAATATAGACACGGGAAGGCTACAGTTTTACAATCAGTCTGGATGGTCATCTATTGGTGGGGTTTCAGCAACTGGTGGTACGATCACGGAAATAAATGGTTACCGTATCCATACATTCACGACCGCTGGTAATTTTGTAATAATAAATGGAGGAGTAATTGAATATTTAATTGTAGGTGGTGGTGGTGCTGGCGGTGGCGGTAGACATTGTGGTGGTGGTGGTGGTGGAGCTGTATATATTGGTAATATGACTATATTAACAGGTTCTCAAACTATTGTTATCGGTGGAGGAGGAACGGGACAGAGTGGAGGACCTCAAACGAATAATGGTAATAATTCTTCATTTGGAACTTTAACTGCAATTGGTGGAGGTGGAGCTGGTGTTCATCCATCAAATGATGTATCTTTTGAAATAGGACGAAATGGTGGTTGTGGTGGGGGAGGGACTCATGGTAAAACAAAAGGTTTTAGTGTTGCTGTTTCGCCTAGTTTTGGTTTTAATGGAGCAGATTCTATTAATAGAGCTGCTTGTGGTGGCGGTGGTGGAGCAGGACAAGCAGGTTTTCAAGGAACTGGTGCTGAAGATGCTGCATCCGGAACTGGTGGTAATGGCGGTAATGGTTACATATCAAATATAAATGGAAGTAGTTTATATTGGGCAGGTGGTGGTGGTGGTAGTGCAAGTCCTTCTATAAGCACCGCAAATTGGATAGGTGGTGCGGGTGGCCTTGGGGGTGGTGGAGGTGGTGCTTTAAGTTCCACTTCTGGTTCAGCCGGTAATGGCGGCGGTAATGCTCTAAATTCTGGATTAGCTGGTGTAAAGACAACAACTACAGATGCTTGTCATGGTGGTAATGGAGGAGCAAATACTGGTGGTGGAGGTGGTGGTGCTGCTGGTTGGAGTACAGTAGGTAATGGTACTGGTGGATCAGGTGGTTCAGGTATTGTTATAATTCGTTATTTGTTATAAAACAGAATTTAAAAAAAATCAAACAATTACAACCTTTTCACGCACTACATACGGTAAACTAATCTCTTGTTTTGAACTCATTCCACCTTGATAAATATATTGTTTATCGGTACTATCATAACTTGTCTTATAAACAATCGCTCTATCATCATAATACTTCCCATCTAATTTATAAATATGTGTGCATCTAGTACATCTCCAAACATCTACATTACGATTCCCTTCACAATGTGTTTCCAACTGGAAATCATCTTCTGTAATTGGAGATATTGGTTTTTCATCTATTAAATCAGCTATCGAACGTATCACAGATTTCATTACCTGTGGATGATTTCCTGATATCTCATGGAGCTCTCTTATTAACTTGATAATGGTAGATCCAACCTCTATTTTATCAAGATTCATGATTTTTAATTCATTTTCTGCATGTTGTAAAACTACATCAATCCACTTTTTATTACTCATTTTGGTATTACTTGATTGTAAATAATATTGTTTAAATACTTTATATTTAACTAATATTAATCAAGACTTATTAACCATATTAAATAA
>Ga0049081_10000355_pt1 | contig 17687 bp, 17 predicted proteins | sample GreLakmeER78MSRF_FD_66717 | JGI IMG/M metagenome (GOLD analysis project Ga0049081, IMG submission 66717) | Freshwater lentic microbial communities from great Laurentian Lakes, MI, USA - Great Lakes metaG ER78MSRF | ecosystem: Environmental > Aquatic > Freshwater > Lake | place: Great Lakes...
TATGACAAGACCTGTATGGCAATTAATGTTTCAGTTGCCCATGTATAAAGAGTGTCAAAAAGACAGCCAGCAAAATGCACAATTTTTGGCAGACAGATTAATTAACTTACCGAGTAGTATTTCCGTTTGAAAAAAGTAGCACTTATTGGTTATTCGGGTCATGCATTTGTAATTGCAGATACCTTACTTGAGCAAGGTTTTCAACTGGAAGGATATTATGACATTGAATTGAAGCAATCGAATCCATTTAAATTGGATTATCTTGGGTCAGATAATGCTATAATAAAACGAGAAGGAGTTTGTTACTTTCCTTCCATTGGTTCAAATACCATTCGTGAGAAGATCTGGATTAAAATTTTGGAACGTAATTGTTCTACCCTTACGATCATTCATCCGTCCAGTATTATTTCCAGTAATACTCAAGTAGGCAGTGCGAATTTTATTTCAGCTGGAGTTTTATTGAACGTATTTTCACGTATCGGTGATGGTTGTATTCTAAATACAGGTTGCATAATCGAACATGAATGCACTATCGCTAATTTTGTACACGTTGGTCCGGGAAGTGTCCTTTTAGGTAATGTGCTAGTAGGTAAAGGAAGTTTAATTGGAGCAAATTCCGTTATTAAACCGGGAGTAATAATTGGTTCAAATGTTAATATTGGAGCGGGTTCAGTGGTAATTAAAGATATACCGAATGGTGAAACTTGGGTTGGAAATCCGGCCAGAAAGATTAAATGAGCGATCGAGTAATTATTATAGCAGAAGCAGGTGTTAATCACAATGGTGATTTGAACTTAGCTAAAAAATTAATCGACGTAGCAGCAGAATCTGGGGCAGATTATGTTAAGTTCCAAACGTTTAAAACGGAAAAATTAGTTTCTCAATTTGCAAAAAAATCGGTTTATCAAATTCAACAACTTACTAATGAAGATGATTTACAATTTAGTATGCTAAAGAATCTTGAGTTAACAAAGTCGGCGCACCATGAACTTATTAAACATGCAAATGAAAAAGGAATAGCATTTCTTTCAACTGCTTTTGATGAGGAAAGTATCGATTTATTGGATGAACTAGGCATCCCCTTTTTTAAAATTCCATCTGGTGAAATCACCAACTTGCCATTTCTGGAATACGTTGCATATAAAGGAAAACCTATAGTGTTATCAACAGGTATGAGCACCTTGGAAGAAGTGAAAGAAGCTATAGGAATATTGAGAAAAAATGGGGTGAAAAAAGAAGATTTGATTGTACTTCATTGTACCACGGAATACCCAACACCATTTATCGATGTGAGTTTGGGCGCAATGAATCTTATCAAGGAGCAATGTGACGTTAAGGTCGGTTATTCCGATCATACTTTAGGTATTGAAGTAGCAATTGCGGCAGTTGCACGAGGAGCAGTGCTTATAGAGAAACATTTTACCTTAGACAAATCGCTTCCAGGACCGGATCACAAAGCATCTTTAGATCCTGATGAGTTGTTTAAAATGGTACAAGGAATAAGAAATATCGAATGTGCATTGACCGGTAATAACAAAAAAGAACCAACCAGCGCTGAGCTTGAGAATCGAAAAGTAGCCCGAAAGAGTGTTCACTCGAGAACGAATTTACCTAAAAATCATAGATTGGTAAAAGATGATTTAATAATGCTTCGCCCAGGTGATGGAATTTCTCCTATGAAAATCGATCAGATTATTGGTAAAAAACTGGTTCATGATATTGAAACAGAACATAAATTAAATTTCAACGATTTGTGCGAATGAAAATAGGAATTTTAACAAGTTCGAGAGCCGATTTTGGGATATACTATCCGTTGATTATAAAAATGAAAGAATGTTCTGAAATAGATTTAGATATTATTGCTTTCGGAACCCATTTGTCAGAGAAACACGGAAATACAGTTCAAGAAATTTTGAATGATAGCATTTCTGTTAATCATCAAATTGAACATTGTATTTCTTTAGATGATTCTCCAAAAGGTATTTCTGATGCAATTGCTCGTACAATTTCCTCCTTTGCCGAATTTTGGCAGGATCATTCCTATGATTTGGTTTTTGCCTTAGGCGATCGGTACGAAATGTTTGCTTCAGTAACTGCGGGATTATCGTTTCAAGTGAAATTTGCCCATTTATATGGTGGTGAAACTACGTTGGGTGCCATTGACAATAGCTTTAGGCATTCAATCTCTCATATGTCAACAATTCATTTTGTTTCGTGCGAGGTATATAAAAATCGATTGACAGAATTGATTGGTTCAGATGAGTCTATTTATAATGTTGGTAGTCTTTCAGTGGATAACATAAACAGGATGAATTTTTTATCTATTAAAGAAATTGAAGAACAATTTGAAATAGATTTTTCAACACCAACCGTTTTATGCACCTTGCATTCTGAAACAACCAATTTTGAAGAAACACAAACTCAAGTTGGAACTCTTTCTCGTGCATTATCAAAACTGGAAGGAAAGCAATTTTTAATAACAATGCCAAATTCAGATACATCCAATGAAATCATTCGAACCGTTTTTAAAGAATTTGCGGATAATCATAAAAATGTTTTTCTGAGAGAAAATTTGGGTAGAAAGGGGTATCTATCAGCTATGAAATATGCTGAATTTATGATCGGTAATTCATCTTCTGGATTTGTTGAGGCAGCGGCCATGAATAAATGGGTAATCAATCTTGGAGTAAGACAAAAAGGAAGGATGTTAACGCCAAATATTGTTAGTTGTACATTTGACCAAGACAAAATACTAGAATCAATCAAGGATATTGAAAACAAAGGAATTGAGAATTTAAATTGCCATTTTTACGGAGATGGAGATGCGGCCTCGAAAATTGTCACAACTTTTCTAACTTTGGATATAAAACGAGCCTAAAATATGTTGAATAAACTTCATATTTTAGAGAAAACAGCATCCATTAAATTGGCGCTTCAGCATTTGAATAAACTTGGCAAAGATGGCGTTCTCTTCGTCGTAACAGAGAAAAATGAATTAATTGGCTCTCTAACAGATGGCGATATAAGACGGGCTTTGTTAAAAGGTATTACGATAGAAGAGAATGTAGGATTAGCAATGAATATTGATCCAAAAGTGCTTTTTGAAGATCAAATTGACCTTGTAAAATTGAAAGAATTTAGGGAACTTAATTTCACAATTGTTCCAATTCTAAACAAAGAAAAGATCATTGTTAATATAATCAATTTTAGGCTTAAAAAATCAATTTTACCAATTGATGTAGTGATAATGGCAGGAGGGAAAGGAGAACGATTAAAACCTTTGACGGAAGATATTCCCAAACCACTTCTTCCGATTAATCAAAAACCAATTATTGAATATGCAATTAATCAGTTTAACTTTTTCGGCATCAATGATATTTGGATAACTGCTAATTATTTATCGAATCAATTAGTTGATTATATTGCAGAAAAAAAAGAAAAAGGCTTTGATCGACTAAGAGTCATCATAGAAACTGAGTTTTTAGGTACAATGGGTGCAGTTTCACTGATCAGTGAGTTTTCTCAAAATCACATTCTGGTTTGTAATGCAGATTTATTAACGGATATTGATTTGGAATCTTTTTACTTGGATTTTCTTGAAACGAATGCAGATTTAAGTGTGTTGTCCATCCCTTATAAAATTGACGTTCCTTATGCTGTGATGGATGTTAACAATGGTTTTATTACTGATTTGAAGGAGAAGCCAACTTATACGTATTATTCCAACGGAGGGGTTTATTTGTTTAAAAGAGATTGTTTAAATTTTATACCAACAAATACTGAATTCATGGCTACCGATTTTATTGAAAAACTTATTCAAGAGAATAAAAAAGTTCGAGCTTATGAGCATCATGGGTATTGGTTAGACATTGGCAGTCACTCTGATTATCAACAGGCACAAGAGGATTCTAAAAACATAAAATTCGAATGGATTTAACCCAGTTTTTAGTTGTTATACCTGCCCGAAAAGGTTCTAAAGGAATTCCGGGTAAAAACTGTAAATTATTGAATGGTAAACCATTAATTCAATATTCAATCGATTTTGCGTTAGAAAATTTTGATCGAACACAAATTCATCTTTCAACTGACGATGAGGTGATTCTTCAAATTGCTGAGCAAAATGGAATAATGGATACTGAGCTGCGACCTTCACATTTAGCTACCGATCAAGCTAGCATGCAAGAAGTGTTGAAATACATAATTACAAAACAAGAAGCGGTGGGGAATAATTACCAAGGTCTTATTTTATTGCAACCAACTTCTCCATTTCGGAGGTCACTTGATTTAATAGCAATGTTGAAATTGTTTGATGATTCAGTAGAAATGGTTGTTTCCGTTAAAGAAAGTAAGCTCAACCCATATTTTAACCTTTTTGAAGAAAATGAGGAAGGTTTTATGCAGAAATCAAAAAATAATACTGCTTTGAATAGACAGGAATCACCCAAAGTTTACGCTTATAATGGTTCAATTTATTTGCTGAAAATAAATGCTTTAAAATCAACTAACATATCTGATTTTACCAAGGTTAGAAAATTTATAATGCCAACTGAATTTTCCGTTGATATTGATGATTCGATAGATTGGGAGTTTGCAGAATATTTAATTCATTCAAAAACGCATTGACCTCGATTAAAAAACAAACTATCCGTGCTTTTTCTTGGGATATTCTTGGGAGATTTCTAACCCAGGGTAGTACGTTTGTTGTTAGTATTATTTTGGCTAGATTGCTTGCTCCGGAAGAGTTTGGTTTGGTTGCTATGGCATTAGCTTTTGTGAGTGTTTTCAGTGTTTTCTTGGATGTGGGATTTTCAACTGCACTCATTCAAAATCAAAAGAATACACAAAAGACGTATAGTTCCATTTTTTACTTTAATGTATTTGCAGGTGTTATTTTAACAGCTATTTTTTATTTTATCGCTCCATGGATTGGGGAATTTTATCATAATCCTAGCATTGTAACAATAGTTCGTTGGTTATCATTATCTTTTATTTTTAATTCCTTTAATCGTGTTCAAAATGCCATTTTAAGTAAGGAATTAAATTTTAAGTACATTACTTTACGCACGTTTAGTGCCTCGGTGTTAAGCGGTACATTAGGAATAATTGCTGCATATCAAGATTGGGGTGTATTTAGTATAGTTTTACAATATTTAAGTTTTGGTTTTTTTAGTAGCGTTTTTTTATGGTCAACTGGAATTTGGAAGCCATCCTTATACTTTTCCTTTGAAGAGCTGAAAAAATTATTAGGTTTTAGTAGTTATGCGTTTTTTGAGCGTATTGTGAACAGTGTATTTGTACGTTTAGATGTTTTTTTACTGGCAAAATTTTTCCCTCCCGTTACGATTGGATTTTATTCTAGAGCATCTACATTGAAGGAACAAGTGACTAAATACTCATCCAGTTCAATCATTCGCGTTTTATTTCCTGTTTTAAGTAAACTTCAAAATGATCATGCGGCATATCAACGCATTTATTTCAAGATGTTCTCTTTGATATCACTTGTGAGTTTTTTATTGAGTGGAATATTATATTTTTTAGGAAGTGATATTATACTTCTGCTTTTTGGACGTAAATGGCAACAATCGATTCCAATTTTTCAAATTCTAATTTTAGCAAGTTGCGCAATTCCTTTGAATTCATTGATGTGGAATGCAATGATGAGTAAGGGGAAGTCCAAAGAAAATTTCTATTTCGGAACAATTCGTAAGTTGGTGAGTTTAATTCCATTTTACTTTGCTTTTCAATACGGAATTTGGCTTTTTACAGTAATTTGGGTAATTATTACCTACATAAATACTTTCTTCAATATGATTATGCTAAAAAATCAGGTAGATATCCCTATTTTTAAACATCTTAAGTTGTTTTCAATTTGTTTTATTCCGTTGGTTCCGTCTCTGTTTTTATTTGAATTTTTGGATTTGCAGGTATTTGCAACTCGGTTTTCTTTTTCCATTGGTTTTGTTATCTTCTATTTTATTTTTCACTTCCTCGCAAAAACGGATGGTTTATTATTTATACTAGATTTGTTGAATGATTTCAAAACTGTTTTCGGAAAAAAAATTCTTTTTAAATCGAATGCAATAAGTCCCAATGATTAACACCTTGATGATACCTGTTACAAAATCATTTCTTCCTCCAAAAGCAGATTTTGATTCATTTTTAGATCGTGCTTGGCAGGATAGATGGATTACGAATAGGGGGCAACTCACAAAGGAGTTAGAGTCTAAATTGACTGAATTCTTGGGTGTTGATAACGTTCTTTGTACCACAAATGGTACATTACCCCTACAACTTGCATTGAAGCTATTGGGAAAAAAAGGAGAGATTATTACTACTCCATTTAGTTATGTGGCAACACTATCTAGTATTGTTTGGGAAAATTGCACTCCGGTCTTTGTTGATATTCATCCGGAATACTTAACAATTGATGAAACTAAAATAGAATCAGCAATTACCTCGCAGACTACTTGCATTTTAGCAACGCATGTTTACGGCAATCCTTGCAATGTAGAGTCGATTTCTAAATTAGCTCTTAAATACAATTTAAAAGTAATCTATGATGCGGCGCATGCCTTTGGGGTTGAAGTTGATAATCAGAGTGTTTTTAAACATGGCGACATTGCTACATGCAGTTTCCACGCAACCAAGATATTCCACACAGGAGAAGGAGGAGCATTGTTTGCAAATGATCCTGAACTTCTTGCGCCCTTGTTTCATTTTCACAATTTCGGGCATAATGGTCCTCATAATTTTCATAGCGTTGGAATTAATGCTAAAATGTCTGAACTTCAGGCAGCTCTGGGTTTAGCCGTACTACCTTATTTCAATGAAATTAAAGAAAAACGAAAATTAATTTGTCAGATGTATCTCAGTGAATTGGCCGGGTCTAATTTCCAATTTTTAAAGATTCGTGAAAATACTAATTGGAATTTTAGTTATTTCCCCATAATTTTTGAAACGGAGGAGCAATTATTGAAAGTTGAAAAATCACTCAATAATCAGCAGATTTTTCCACGAAGGTACTTTTATCCTTCATTGAATACACTCAGTTACATCCAAACGAAAATAATTATGCCAATAAGTGAATCTATTTCCAAGCGGATTTTATGTTTACCTATTTATCATGATTTGAGTCCCGAAAGTATTTCAAAAATAAGCTCAATCATTAAAGATCAACTAATTATAAACTCAAAATGAATGTAATTTCTTCAAAAGCAAAAATTGGTAAAAATGTTCAAATAGGTCATTTTACGATTATAGAGGATGATGTTGAAATCGGAAATAATGTGATTATTGAACATCATTGTATCTTGAAAAGTCATGTAAAAATTGGAGATAATACGATTATCAAGAATTTCGTAGAGCTACGGGAGAACACAATAATCGGTAAAAACTGCACAATAGATTCAAGGGTCTCCTCTTCAGGTGATTGTATTATTGGAGATGATGTAATCTTACGTTATGACACTATAATTGCAAGGGGAGTAGAAATAGGCAATAACACGTATATTTGTCCGAGGGTAATGACAAATAACTTAAACACCTCTAAAAAACAAATTGGAGGCGCTAAAATAGGCGCGAATTGCTTTATCGGAACAAATGCAGTTTTGCAGCATGGAATTACAATTGGCAACAATGTAACGATCGGATCTTTGGCATTTGTGAACAAAGATTGTGAGGATAATTCAGTTTATATGGGGATTCCTGCCGTGAAAAGATAAGAAATCAATGAACTTAATTGAAAAATATAACATTCCCTTAAATTACCAATTGTCGGTATTAAAAAAGGCTTCATTTCAACACATTACGTATTACACAGGATCAAATCTTGAATCAGTAAAACATTTAAAAAATTGTGTATTAATATGTGATAAAGAGTTAAACTTTGATTTATCTGAAGATGTTCAAATCATCGAAGTTGATGAACCTCAATTATTTTTTTATCAATTATCTGATTATTATAAAAAAGATTATTTGGATAGGAAAAATTTAATTTTTAGCGAGGAGTATAAATCGTATATACATAGAAATGCCAAAATTTCTCATAATGTCATCATTAATCCGGGATGTGTTATTGGAAATTCAACCATTGAAGAAGATGCTGTAATTCATTCTAATGTTGTTATTTATTCTGAAAGCATTATTGGCAAAGGCTCAATTATCGAATCAAACAGTGTAATTGGTGCTGAAGGTGTAATGTGGGCTTGGAATAAAGACGAGAAAGTAAAACTTCATCAATTGGGAAATGTTGAAATTCAGGAAAATGTGTTCATTGGTTCTAATGTTACTATAGTGCGTGGATCTGCTAATGAATCCACAATAATTGGTTCTGGAACACAAATCGCTCATGGTTCTCAAATTGGACATGGGTGTCAAATAGGAAAAAATTGTCATTTCGGCAATAATGTTTCTTTTGCCGGTTCAGTCATTACTGCTGACAATTGTTTTTTTGGTTCGGGCTCTGTAGCTAGTTCGCAAACGCAGATTAATCAACCAATAATTTTAGGCGCAAATAGTTTTATTGCGCATGTAATTGAAGAATCTGGTGTTTACTTAGGTTCTCCTGCCAAAAAAGTGAAGGAAATCGAACAAAGCCATCAAGGAGTGCCCTTGAATAAAAACATTAAAAATTAATTGAATTGAGTTTCGAATTTCCGATTTTAATAGAGGTAAAGGAAGTTTCAGGACATTCAAAAAATCAAGCTCCTCCGGTAGTTAGCATCTTAGTTTTAACTTTTAATCAAGCTAGTTTCATTCAACAATGTATTGAATCACTTTTAAATCAAAAGACAGATTTTAATTTTGAAATTGTAATCGGTGAAGATGATTCAACTGATGGCACAAGAGAAATTTGTAAAAAGTTGTTGAGTCAGTATCCTGAAAAAATTAAGTTACTACTTCATTGGGAAATAAATAAAATAAAAAACAGCCTTGGAAATCCGACTGGCAAATTCAATTTAATGTATTCTATTCAACAATGCAGTGGAAAATACATTGCTTTTTGTGAGGGGGATGATTATTGGACGGATAAATTTAAACTCCAAAAACAAGTTGATTTTTTAGAAACGAATGCTGAATATGTTGCGGTTTTTACTGACTTTGATAAATTGTATGATCAAACGGGAAAAATGATAAACGATTTCAATTCAAATTCAAGAAAAATAATTAAAACAAGTGATATTTCAATGAATCATTTGTTCTCAAGGGATATTAAGTACTTGAGAACCCTAACATCTATTTTTAGAGCAAGTGTTTTAAAAGAATTTAAATTTTACTTTTTACATGCCGCCGGAGATTCACAATGGATTTTGCATGCGCTACAATCTGGAAAAATAAAGTATTTCAATTACTCAACTGGCGTTTATCGGGTGTTAAATGAATCAGCAAGTCACTCGAAATCATTTACAAAAAAACAATTGTTTTTGGAAAACTATGTTTCATTTTTACATGTGGTAAATTCTAGATATGCCTTACATCGAAGAGAAATAAGATACATAAAAAAAATGACTATGATGGCAAAATTAAGGCAGGAGGCACATGTGAAGAAATTACTTTCTGTTTGCTTGATTTCAATTCAGTTAATCCTTCATTTCCATTTTTCTCGAAATGTTCTACGAAATATTCAATATGCATTTAGAAAGTAATAAAAATTGATTGTGTCTCTTGGCTGATTGAAAATGAAAGCTTATTTTTTCGTAATTACGCCGGCAAATTACCTGGGTGCACTTCAAGCTTCTCGGGATCCTCGGTTCAATTTTTCAGAGAAAATTTTGGTTGTTTTATCCGATTATCATAGAAGTTTGATTCAGTTTAATTCAATAATAAAAGAGGAGGAATGGAATGTTATATACTATCCGTGGAAGAATTTAGATAGAAGAAACAAATCAAAATGGCAATTGATTTTACTAAATTGGAAACGGTTGTTAACTTTTAACAAATTAAAGAACCTCATTGGTCCAAATGACATTATTTTTTGGGGTAATTTGAATCATTCTTTTTTTAAAAAAATTGAAAATCGATGTCATGATATTTATTTAATTGATGACGGATTTTCAACGATAAACATATTACCGAAATTAGAGGAAAGGTTTCTCAATTCAACTAAAAAAAAGGGTTCAACGATACATTTATATACCTTGTTTCAATTGAATTCAACTTTTTTAATCATATTCAATCATCAATTTAATCAAATAAAATCGCTTGAAAAACACATCGCTAAGGAGAAATCCGTTTTTTTTATTGGGCAACCTTTAGTTTTTAATAACATTGTATCGGAACATTATTATGTACAAACAATTCAAACAATTTTTACTGATTATGAAAAAATAGGTTTTAGTTGTTTTTATTTACCTCATCGATCAACCACACGAGATTATATTCCTTCCAACTGGAAGACCTTGGAATTTGATTATCCAGTAGAATATTGTGCTGAATTGGGTGGTTTTCAACCAGAAATCTTTTCAACTTTTTATTCCACAGGAGTTTATAATTTGGAGAAATACCTATCGCTTGATATGAAACAAGTAGAATTTTGGAGGCTTGATGAAAAGGAAATTTCAATGAATTATAAAAAACCGATTGAGTCCATTTATTCTTACCTGACAATCAATAATTATGAACTGAAAAATTGCAATACACTTCTTTCATATTCCTCGGATGATAAGTAAACAATGGTGAGTTTAAGAAATTACGATAATTTATTTTTATTCATTTTGATTATTCCAATAATCAATGTGGTATCTTCATTAGCAACTCCTTTTTTCCCCGGCATATTAAATCCAGGTATAATTAGAGGGATTCTTTTGTCACTCTTTTTGGGTTGGTACATGCTAAGCAAGTATAAATCGAGCATTATCACCTTACCCACAATCCTCTTTTCTATCTATTTATTTGTCCTTTGCTGGTTTTCTGCGGAACAATCTACTTCGCTCTATATATATAACAAAGTGGTTATTACCTCGCTAATGTTTGTGGTTGGTTTTCAGACCTTTAATCAGCCAGATAAGTTCTTCTGGTTATTACGTGTTATCATGGTAAGTTTATTCATTATGGAGCTGTATTTTTTATATTCAAATTTTTCAGGACTTGGAAGAAAAACCTATTTAGATGATTCTGTTTTGTTTGGTGAATCCGGCGTTAATCTAACGAAAGCAATGGTGATTTTTCTTTTAATTGTTCCTATTTTTTTGAGAGTCGAAACAAATCAAAGACTGAAGGTGATTGTTCTGGTATTGTTTTTTTTAGGTATTTTGATAGTTTTTTTAGGCATGAAACGATCTGCAATATTAGCAATGGGTTTTGGCTTTTTAATATATGTTTTACTAACACCCTATAAATCTCGTTTAATTCAGTTTTTACCTGTCGTATTGATTATTGTCTTGGTTGCGTCGCCCTTTTATTTGCCAATAATCGAGAAACGATTTGAATCGCGACAACAACGTGTTTCCATGTCTTATAAACAACTTCAGGAGAGTGAGACTGAAGGAAGAATGCTTGAGGTTCAATTTACAGTTGAGGAATCACTTGATGCTGGAATTGATCGCTTATTATTTGGTTTTGATATATTTTTAAAAAAAGATTTTAAAGGACATAAAAGAATGTTACATGTCGATTATATGAATATGTTGGGTGGAGCAGGTGTTATTGGATTGTTTTTTTTTATTTTTATTTATTTCAAAATTTTCCAATTAGCAAATCGTATTCGAAAAAAATTAGGCAATCATATTGAGGTAAATGAAATGTTTGCAACTCTTTGTGCTTTGCTAGGTGTGCAGGCTTTTTTGTCAATAGGTGGAACTATGCAAGGAGTAAATCTTCGTGGATACATTTTGTTTTTACTCGGGGCCTTACTGAGTGTGTCAATTTTCTATTTGCAACAACAAATTGAAAAACATGAGGTTAACTAATTTAGATTTGTCTTTTTTTAGTTTATTTCATCATGATGTTAATTCATTTCAGGATGGCTCTATTGATTCGGATGATATCTATAATATGATCAATCAATCCCCAACCAAAACAATTGATGATATTTATACTGTTTTAGTCAATCTGGTTGAAAATGCAACGAAGGAAGTTGAGGATAATGAAATTGCTTTGACCTTAACAGGTGGTTTTGACTCTCGAATTATTTTGGCTGCACTTTTAAAATTGAAACGGAAACCTATTTGTTTTACCTATGGTGATGCCCGAAATAATGATATTAAAATTGCTCATGAAATTTGTCAAAAGTTTGGATTGAAGTTCCTGCATGTAGTTCAACAAGAACCTACGATTGAATGGTACGATAGCTGGGTAAACAAAACGATTCAGATTGGAGCAGGTAATGTACATTTACACAGAGCCCATCGAACCGCTGCAATAGCTGAATTCACAAAAGAATTTCCTGTAAAGGTCTTATTTACTGGTCATTTTGGAGGAGAAAGTATACGAGGATTATCCTATAATAATTATTTTTCATCTTCATTTTTTCAAAATTGGAATACGGAGAAATTAGATCTATCAGGAGCAATTGATTCGGTATTGAAGACTTATTTCATTAAAGAAAATAGAACAGAAGAAATCATAACAGAGTTAAAAAAAATGAACGTTGGATCATCTAATAAAGAAAATCGTATCTTTTATTTCTTGTATGATTTAGTTGCGAACATTCATCATGCACAAGATCTCCAGATTTATAAATCATTTGTAAATGAAGTTGTTCCTATTTACATGACCCAAGAATTTCAAACCGTTTTGGTACAGACCCCATATCATTATACACGAAAAAAGGGGGGCAATTTGAATAAATTAAGCGATCCAGCATTGTATTGTGAATTATTAAAGCAACTAGAACCAAAATTATTAAACATCAAGTTAGCTAATGGATATAAACCAAGTGATTTTTTGAATGGGAAATTGTTTTATTTAGGTAAGAGAGTATTAATTAAGTATCTAAAATTGAATAAGAATTCTCCATCTTTTAAATACGATCAATGGTATATTGATTATGTGCGTTCAAAGGCAAGTGATTTATCTTCAGAGGTTTGGGAGGTATACCATAAAGAAGCATACTTTGATGCATTAGCAAACACAGATCATAATACGACTGAAGGTTATTGGCATAAATTCTCGAATCCTATTTTTTTTGATTTACTTTTAAAAGCAAAGCTTATTCAAAAATGAAAGTAGTAATCCTAAAAAATGAAATGTCGCATTCTGAGGATAGATGGGTAAAAGCTTGTCAAAACCGTTCGATTGATTTTTCAGTTATTGATCTTTCTAGGCATGATTGGTTGGAGCAAATCCGTTTAACAAATCCTGATTTACTACTTACACGGCCTTCAGGATTAACAGCTCCATTCAAATTAATGTATGATGAGCGATTGGAAATTTTAGTTAAAGAACTAAATATCCCATGTTTTCCAACCCTAGAAGAAGTGAAAATATATGAAAATAAACGCTATTTTTCTTATTGGTTGAATGCTAATAATTTACCGCATTCTGAAACACTGGTTTTTTATTTTGAAAAAGAGGCAATGGCTTATGCGGGCAAGCAAGTTCATTTTCCATTGGTGGCAAAAACAAATATTGGTGCTTCCGGAAGTGGTGTGGTAATTTTAGAAAATAAAAATCAGTTAACTGAATATATTCAGAATACGTTTCATGGTACAGGATCTGAAAAACGTGTAGGGCCTAATTTGAAAAAAGGGAAGATTCTACAACGCGGATTCAAATTATTATTAAACCCGAAACGAATTATTTTAAAGTATAATACCTACAAAGCCCGTGCTTTCGATAGTCAAACAGATTTTGTCTTATTCCAAGAATATATTCCGCATGATTTTGAGTGGCGTGTTGTTCGAATAGGAGATTCTTTTTTTGCGCACAAAAAGTTATTGTTGGGTAAAATGACGAGTGGTTCCTTGACAAAAGAATATTCAAATCCACCCTTAAAATTATTGGATTTTGTAAAAGAATTAACCGATAAATTTAACTTTAAATCCCAAGCTGTTGATCTTTTTGAATCTTCTGATGGGAATTATTTAATTAATGAAATGCAGTGTGTTTTCGGTCAATCTGATACTTTTCAAATGAAAGTCGACGGAGTGATTGGGAAATATATCATGAATGAAAATTCGTGGGAGTTTGTGCCAGGTAATTTTAACTCCAATGAGTCTTTCGATTTGCGTTTAGATGCTGGTATAGACTATTTTCATTCTATAAATAAACGATGAATGTATTATTTGTTGGCAGTGGGAATAAAACGAATGGTCAACCGAGTATTTTAATTGTCAATCAGGCTAAATCACTCATAGAAGAAGGTGTTGAGATTGATTATTTTTTAATTCAGGGTAAAGGATTCGGCGGATATTTAAAAAATTATTGTCCACTTAGGAAGAAAATTGCATCTGGAAAATATGATGTTATTCACGCACATTATTCACTTTCAGGAATTCTCGTGTCGATGTCTTCCTTCTTTTTAACAAAACCTAAAAAAGTGGTTTCCTTAATGGGCAGTGATGCTCAAGTTAAAGGATTAAAAAAATTGACCCTTCGGTTTTTTATTAGGTTTATTTGGGATACGACTATCGTTAAATCTCAACAAATGTCAAAAGATTTACGAACAGAATCACCTGTGATTATTCCAAATGGAGTTAATTTAGACTTGTTTGCTGAAGAGATTATTCCAGAATTGAAAACCATTCTATTTGCTGCTAATCCCAATAGACCATCGAAAAACGTTCAATTGGCCTATGAAGCAATTGAAATAGTGAAAAAAACGGATGAGAATGTTCAATTTAAATTAATCCATGGAATTTCTCATGAACAAACCATTCGAGAAATTAAAAAATCATCATGCGTTCTTCTTACTTCACTTTGGGAAGGTTCACCAAACATAATAAAAGAAGCAATGGCATGTGAACGCCCAATTGTGTCAACAAATGTTGGAGATGTAAGTTGGTTGTTAGAAGGTGTGAATGGTTGTTATGTCAACAATTGGGACAAAGAATCGATAGCCAAATCTATAAGCAAGGCATTAAAATTTTCTGCTATGAATATTAATACGAATGGGCGAAAAAAACTACTTGAATTAAACTTGGATTCTAAGTCAATTGCAAAAAGGATCATTCAAGTTTATAAGTCATAATTGAAGGGAGTAATAATCATAGAGGGACACGTACAGGGGTTGTCGAATGCGCGTGCATTGGGTGAGCTGGGTATTCCTGTTTGGGTAATTGATACGGGAAAATGTTTAGCTCAATATTCAAAATTCTGCCATTTTTTTTTAAAATGTCCAGATTATGCTTCTGATGAATTTGTTCCTTTTTTAGAACAAATAGCAATCAAGCATGACTTAGAAGGTTGGTTACTTTTACCCTCTAACGACCACGCTGTTTTTTCAATATCAACACATCGTGAAAAATTAGCACATCACTATCAATTGATAACGGATGAAATTCACACAATTAATAAAATTTATAATAAAAGTGAATTGTTAAATTTAGCAATAGCTTTGAAAATTCCTGTTCCTTCATTTGAACAGCTTGAGCATCCTCATTCTCCAGCCAATTTAACATTCCCAATACTGACGAAAGGAAATAACGGATTAAATTTCTATAAAAAAATGAAAAGGAAGGTGATTGTCTCCTTAAATTCCGCAGAGTTGCTTAGAAATTTAAATGCTATTCAAGACCGAATTTCGTTGAGTGAAACATTTACACAGGAACTTATCCCATATTATAAAAAGAATAAAACGATTTCATTTACTGCTTTCTCTGTTAAAGGAATAATAAAAACATATTGGATTGGACAAAAACTGAGAGAGCATCCCTTACGTTTTGGTACCGCAACTATGGCAGAGAGCATTTCTGATCCGGGAGTTTTGATATATGGAAGTCAGTTATTAAAAGTCCTCAATTATACCGGAATTTGTGAAATTGAATTTTTGAAAGATGAACGTGACCAGCAATATAAATTAATCGAGATGAATGCACGTTCTTGGCTTTGGGTTGATTTAGCGAAAGAATGTGGGGTGAATTATGCAAAAATCGCATATGATTATTCCCAGTCTAATCCAATTAATTTTCCAAATAATTATAAAATTAATGTAGTTTGGTATAATCCGGTCACAAATTTTTTTTTTACGATAAAAGGTCTCTTTTTAGGTAAAATAGCTATTTCTGAAATTTGCAAGAACCGAGGTAAAGTGAAAGTAAATGCTTTATTTAAGAAAAATGACACTAAACCATTTTGGTTGTATTTTTTGCTTGCCCCCAAATTTCTTCAGAAAAGATGACCATATTATTTGTAACAGGTCATCCTGCACAAATCCATAATTTTAGAATTGTCAAGCAATTGCTAGAAAAGGAGGGACATAAGGTAGTTTGGGCATCCTCCAAAAAAGATATTTGTTTTGAATTACTGGAACTTTATGGAATCGAAGCAATTGAGCTTAGCAGACCTAAAAAAAGTACATTTTCTAAAATAATTCATTTGATTTCAAATTCATTGAAAATCAGTAAACTAATTAAAAGAGAAAAAGTGGATATTGTTGTTTCTCGCGTCTCTCCTTATGCAGCGATTGCTTCCATTATTTTGAGAAAAAAACACATAGGATTAGCTGATACCGAAGTTTCTGGAATCTATGACACTGTTTTTTCTAAATTCATTGATGTATTAATAACGTCCACAACTTTTGGAAGAACATTGACTAAAAATCAACTACGAATTCCAAGTAATATTGAATTGTTTTATTTACATCCGAATCATTTTGTGCCAGATCATTCTATTTATGCACTTCTTGGAATCCCTCAAAACGCCAACTTTGCGCTACTCCGTTTTATTAGTTGGGACGCCTATCATGATCAAGGAATTCAAGGATTAACTATTGAAAATAAATTGAGAATTGTTGATGAAATTAGTGCGCTAATGCCTGTTTTTATTTCCTCTGAAGGTCAATTGCCCAAAGAATTAGAACAATTTCGTTTAACCGTACCCTATGATAAAATTCATTCTGTACTTTGTTATGCCTCACTATTTTTTGGAGAAGGTGCATCCATGGCTGCGGAGGCTGCAGTTTTAGGTACTCCTGCTGTTTTTATTAATTCAATTTGGTCTGGAAATGGAGAGGATTTGGAAAAATACGGACTTTTTTTTCAGTTCAAAAGCAATCTGGGAGAACAAGAAAAAGCCATCATAAAAGCGATTTTTCTTGCGAATAAGGGAAAAGAAAGTATGGAATGGAAACTAAAGCAGACCGAATATTTAAAAGATAAAATTGATGCATCCGAATTCTTAAAATGGTTTATTGTTGAATTTCCTGAGAGTAATAAAAGGTTACTTACTAATCCTGAATTTATTAAGAATTTTAATTAATGGATTTTACTGTAAAGAAATATCAGCTATTATTAAATTCTATGAGGGATGCCGGGTATTCATTTCAGACTTACGAAGAATTTTTACGATACCCCAAAGAAAAAGCGGTAATATTGAGACATGATGTTGATTTAAAGCCAAATAATTCATTGTTTTTTGCTCAGATTCAATTTAAACTTGGGATTAAAGGGGTGTATTATTTTCGAGCAGTCGCTGCAAGTTGGGATGAGTCTATCATTTTGAAAATAAATGAAATGGGACATGAAATAGGATATCATTACGAGAACTTAACCGTTACCAGAGGAAATATGGATTTGGCGATTGAAGATTTT
>Ga0049081_10000361_pt1 | contig 17450 bp, 11 predicted proteins | sample GreLakmeER78MSRF_FD_66717 | JGI IMG/M metagenome (GOLD analysis project Ga0049081, IMG submission 66717) | Freshwater lentic microbial communities from great Laurentian Lakes, MI, USA - Great Lakes metaG ER78MSRF | ecosystem: Environmental > Aquatic > Freshwater > Lake | place: Great Lakes...
TGTTCAAATAAAGTTCTTCCTTGGATGTCTATAAGTTTAATGTCAACTGTAGGCACAAACATTCCTCCGGACTTTCCTCCAGTTATATCAATTTTTATACTTTCAATACCAAGCATTTGGGTATCTTGATAATTAGTAACAGTTCTAACGTATCTTGTGGTACCGTCTTTATTTTCTATTTGTTTTTCATTAGTTTGGTTTAAACCTTGTCCTTCTCTTGAACCCATACCTGTGGCCTGATCCGACCAACTTGTATCGTAAGCAGATTTACCTTTAGGTCTTAAAAAATTAATGTCATCTCCTTTTTGATTAGGGTTAACATTTTTTTTACCTTCTAAACTTGCGATTTGTGTATTTATAACATCACTATCCAAATCTAAACCAACAGCCAATTTTGTTCTTGGCACTACTTTGGTTTCTAAATTTGCATAAAAAACTAAATCTTCATGTTCAACCAAACGATCTTTTACTTCACCATCAACTACTATTTTATTAGGGTCTATTAAAATAATATTGTCGTAGTCCGCCTCTACGTAAATTGTATTTTGATTTTTATTACCTGCCATAATAAAAAATATAACTATCTATCGCACTTTTGTAGTCTTGCAATGCACTTATTAATGGATACGGTATAATTAATATAGTACCATCAGGAATATTACTCTCTAACCCCCCATATATTGGATTGGCGATTTGTATAAGCCAACCAAAATATGGTGAACCATATTTTTCATAACTTATTTTATCTAAACGTGATTGACCTGACCTATAAATATATTTTTGATCTGAAGGTCTATTGCCAATATTAATATAAGGAACAACTAATGAAGTCCCATTTAGTGTAAATTTACTATATCTTCTATAAAAATCCATTTTTAATTAAGTGTTTTTTTAAGGTTAAATTGTTCGCTAGCTATGTCAACACTTGACCAAACATCTCTTAAATTTTTTTCTTTAGGTTCTTGTGTCGGATTTTGTTTTTCATAGTCCATTATTCTTTTCTTTTCTCCTGTGAATGGTTTGTATGTGTTATTAGGTAAGAAACTACTTAATACCTCGTCTTTGAATTTTTTAAATAAATTATCTGTCTCTGTTTTTGATCTTTTAAAATCTTGGTACAATCCATTAGATCTTTCAAATACGGTATTTTGAGTGGAGCTATAAACAAATCCTAAATTTGAAAGTAAAAAAGTTTTCCAAAGTTCTTGATTTGTACCATCTTCTATTACTGAAACGACATTATCAACGAATTTTAAATAGTCAGTTAAAATTTCTTTTCCTAACACAATAAAGAAAACATTAACTTGTTTTTGTACTGTTTCATATCCTTTTTTATCTGTTTGATCAGGTTTTAAATACATCTCAAAAAGATAGTCAGTATTGAATGTGTATGGTGTTCCTGATGGAACTATTTTATATTCATCTAATTTTTGATTGAAATAATTTATGTCATTACCAATTTTTAAAAAATCATTAACAAATTCATCAAAAGTGTTAGATGTTTGATCCTCTTCTCCTGTAGTTCCAGATAAATTATAAACAACCGCACCTCCTCGTTTATTTAGGTATCCATCAGTTTTATCACAAATAAAATTTAACTCATCTGTAATTTGTATTAATTTTAATTCGTTTTGAATTATGTTTCCTTGAGCACTAGAAGTTGTACCAATTAAAAGACCAAATTTTGTATCTATTATCTCTTTTAATTTTCTTTTAATTTTTCTTTTTTCTTCTTTATCAAAATTAGCATTATCGATTCCTCCAAGTATTGGTGTTAATTCATCATCAACATCTTTTTTTGCTTGATCTATTACTTGTCTTATTGTTAATGCGGTTGCTACCGGTTTTCCAAATATATTTATTAAATTATTAGTATTACCACTTAACCAATTAAAATAACCTGTTGTATATTTTTTATTGTTATTATATAATATAATACCACCGATAAGTGATTCGTTATTAATTTTTTCAATATTATTAAAAACCGAATCAAAATAATCTTTTGTTTTTTCAACAAGTTCATTCATTTTTGTTTCATACTGAATACTTCCTGTTACCGCACTTGTCGTTACATCTAAAAAGTTAGACAATACCGTACCTATAGTATTACCCGCGTTATTTTCTTTTGTTTGTTTAACGTCTAAAATACCATACTCATCTTTAATCCCATCTAAAACTTCTGCATCTACATTGTCATAAATTTGTTCAGTAGGTGTTGCCCTTTCATCATACATTTCAGTATTTGCATAATAATTAAAAGAAAGTGCGTTTTGTATTTCCGCAATAGGTTTAGCTAAACCATGTCCACCAATAAATTTTAAATCTAAAGATACCTCAGCAATCATAGGTTGTAGTCCGATACCTTCTGGATTAATATCAAATTTAGCATCGTCATATTTTAAAGTAAGTGTATTTATTATTGCTTTAGTGTGATAAAAATCACCTACTCTAATCACAACAATAGGTGGAGTACCAAAGGCACTATTAAATACATCATTATAATCTAATCCTGTTTGCCCTTGATTTCCTGTTGATGTTGCGGTAGGTATGGTGTCACCAGGTCTGGTACATTGGTGTAAAAACGTTAATCTAGAATTTAACCCTTCAGGTGTTATTGAATGGAATACCGGTTGAAAATTTTTAATTTTACTTTTGATCCCATCAAAAATCATCGGTTGTTGTTCTTTAACCATTTCAAAATAATCACATTCACTTAACAATCTTCTAAGTAATTTTTTTGTTAGACCTTTTAAATTTGTATTTGCGGAATTGACTGTTATTTGTCTTTCTACCGTTTCGTATTGAGGCGTTGGGTTTTGTGTTGCGTTGTTTTCAGCAGCATTAGTATCAGGACCTGAACCTTCAATATTTTCTTTTGTTTTATCAGGTGTAGTGGTCTCGTTAGTAGGTTCAGTAATAACTTCAGGAGGGTCTGCCTTTACTTCGGTTATTGTTACCCTTCTACATAACATTGCCTGTATAGAAGAATACCCGTCTTCATTTGAATTAGAAAATGGTTTATTACATTTAATGTTTGCATATTTTTCAGTTTTTAATTCTGAATTTTTTCCTTCAAAAACGGGTTTAATTTTTAATTTTCCTGAATCATAATACTTTTGTAAAGTGCCGTTTGACGTTGGGAATTTTAAAATAGTTTTCAATACAGAATCAAATCTTCTTTTTGATAATAATTCATTATAGGAATCCGTACCATTTGCGTTTGCCGACGCAACAACATTAAAAGAAACTGTTGAATTTGAATCTAAAGCGCTTGCAATATTTTTTAGTAATTCATCAAAATTATTTTTTTGTTTTTTTATATCAACAAATAATTCATCTAATTCTTGTTTTCTAAAAATAATATAATTTGTAGCCAAATTATTTTGATTTGTGGTATTGTCTGAACCATAAACCTCAGCCGCTGTTTTAAATTTTTTAGAGTTCGGACTATAATTATTTTTATTTTCTTCAAATTTCATATAATACCCATCAGGAAATCCTGGAATATTACTTACTTTATTTTTATACTGACTTTCACTACTAATAAATGTATTATATTGATTTTCATAATCGTCATCACTTAATGTTCTACTTTTTTCTTTGTCAGGATCTAAGTTAGTTTTTTCTAAAGGAATGGCTTGAGCAAAAGTTAAAATTATTTCTTTAAAACTTCCATTACCTTTAGCCTCTTCATTTATTTTATCGGTAATTTCATTTGTGTTTGTTGTTTTTTCTTCTGATTTTTCTAATTCTTGGCCCGTTGTTACATTTTTTTCACCAGATACTTTTGTGTTTGGTAATTCATTTTGTACTTGTCTTAATTCTCTTACTGTTCTAAGTGCGGTTGTTGTTTCAAAAATATCACTTAAACTAAATTGTCTATATTTTTTTAATAAGTCTATTGGGTCGTATTTTAAACATCCAGCAAAAAATGAATCGATTACTTTTGTTGCGACACTATTAGTTTCTTTTTCTAATTCTTTATTTACAATAATGTTCATTATTGATGGGTGATCTACAACTATTTTAAAAGATAAACTTCCAGATCTTTCAGAATTTTTATAAACATATAATGGTTCGGGTCTTCCTAAAAATCTTACACCATCCCAAGAAGCGGAAGATGTATCACTAAATGATAAATCATATGGTGGGAACCACATAATTCTACCACCATTAGGTCCTACCTCACATGCCGGTAAATCATCAACTCGGTATCCAGGTCTACTTGAGCTTCTCCAAGCCAAATTTTCAATAGATAACATATATTTTTTTACCTTACCATTAATATCTATATTTGTTGAGTTGGTTCCATTTTGTGAACCCATTGGGGCGATGTTTAAATTATATGTGTTATCAAGAACAGAATATGATGTTTTATCTCCAACCCTTATTAATCCTCCCGATTTTTGTAATTCGTTGAATGTGTAATACGGCCTATCTTTAGTAAATAATCTACAATACTCATAACCCTTAATTGTTGGTGTTTTGTCAACTGAGTTTGGTGTGGTGTATCTAATAACTTTAGACCCTTTAGTCATTTCTAAAAGTCCGTCTTTAAAAACTTTAGACACTTGATTTATCGCATTACCAACGTGTTCGGTTCTTCTTGTCGAGTTGTTCGCCGCTTGAACTAATTTTTGCGTTACGTCTAATAATGACCCTTCTGTTAAATCAAAATCTGTTGATTTTGTTTTATTAAATTCAGGACTAAAAACGGATTGTTCAAAAAGACTATCAGTTCCTGCAGAATTTATTTGTAAATTTCCAGGTCCGACAAATTTTGCCGGTTGGTATAAGTTGTTATCTGCAAGCCAAGTAAATCCTCCTTGAATACCTACACCATCATAAAATGATTTCGCATAAATACCAAAAGGAATGTCTGTTACTTTCTGACCTTCATATTCTTTTGAAATTTCACTGTAACTAAATACGGGACCAACATTTGATTTACCGTTTTTCCATTTTGCTAAATCAGTTTTAGGACTAACAGCATCTCTAATAAAATTTTTATTATTTCCAATATAATAATTTCCTTGTGGGGCTAATAAATTTGGGTTTCTTAATGAATTTAATAAATAATTTGGTCTATAATAATTATAAAAAAGTTGGTCGAATAATAACCCTCTTACCGCATCTGAAGTATTTGCCAAAAATAATTCAGACGATGTGTCAATTAATGGTGCTGCTATTTTATTAACTAAATTATTTAACACATTATTTACGGCACCTATTGGATTTTCTTGAATTTGACTAATAAAATTTCTATTAGGGTAATCAAAATATTCTCCCGGTATAATTGAGTATGGGGAATAAAGACCTGAAAGTCTAGCAGCAAATCCAAGTGCTCCAGGTGTTTCAACCAAAGGTGATGTGATTTTAAAATCTCTTTGTATGATCGGTAAATTATTTGTTAGTACACCTAACGAATCAAATGGATTTAGATTAGGTTGTACTGAAACACCACCACTATTTGGATTTATTGTGGAATTTGATAGGGTGGATCTCCCAAGTGTCTGTTGTAACAATTCAAAAGCAACTCTCGCCTTAAATTCTTTTTGTAATTGTTTTGCTCCAAATTGTGCTAATGCGGAATCTTGACTTAACTTCCCTTCACTACCGTTAATATTTTCAACATTATCTGTACTTAAAATATTAATTGGTAAATAGTCGGAGGGGATAAATGCGAATGTCGTATCACTAAGTAAATAAGGACTATTAATTGTTTCATTAATATAGTTTTCTTCGTCAGGGGTTATTAAACCACCCTCACCACTATTATATCTGTTACTTGAATAATAAAAATTTTGTGACTCTTCAGTTGTTTTACTTACAAAAGAACCAAAAGTATATTCACCCTTATTTGGTTTTTGTTCTACATTATCATTTGGCGTTGCCTCAACAGGATTAAATGGTTGGTATGTATTGTTTAATAGTATTGTTAATTTTTGTTCACCTAAACGTTCTAATTGGCTTCCGTCACCAGAACTTTCAGTTGGTAGGTATTCTCCGAAGTTAGATTGTGTTTGTTCATCTTTATTGATATCTACGGTACTTCCATAAGATCTCCCACCTTTAGATACGGGTCCGTATTTATTTTTTGTATATTGAAAAATTTCTTGAGATTGACCTTTAGTTTCTAATTCACTACCCTCAGCATCTTTTTGGTTTTGGTATTCTCCGGTATTAAATTTTGCAGTTCTTAATTTAAATTCTACAGTATCACCGTATTGTCCTCCACCTTTTTCAGGCCCATATTTATTTAAAACTCTTAAAAATCTTTCTAACTCGTTACCTTTTTTCTCTAAATCACTATTAATTGAATCTGTATATCCGTAATTACCTTCATTTGCTTTAGATTGAAAATTTAAATTTGGGGTGACTGTAGTTTTACTTTGTTGCCCTTCTGGGCCATATTGGTTTTGTACTAATAATTCTTTTTCTTTTGTTTTACCAAATAACTCTAAAAATGATTTTTCAGATTTTGGGTACCCATAAACACCTAAATTAGTTTGTGTTGTTTTGTTTAAATTTATTCTTACAATCTCACCAAAATTACCTGATTGTGGGTTGTATTTGTTTTGACCAATTAAAGACGGTTCTATTAATTTAGAAGTTATTTCTAATTGTGGTGAATCAATTACTGAATAATCGTCCGTAGAAAATTCTTTATTTGTTATTTTATCGGCAGGACTATAAAACCCATCGACTTTATAAGGTTTAAGATTTTTTAATAATAATCTTTTTCTAAAATTTTCAGTAGAATCAAATGATAGTGGGCTTTCCATCTAATGTTTTATCTATAAATAGGTAATGTAGTATTTTTTTAACGTACTTGACCTTTTTCTACACCAATTTTTGACTTATCTTTGATGATTGTCATGACTCTATCTTTTAATTCTTGAGTAAATGTTCTATCTTTCATTAGAGCCTCTGATAATGTACCCGCTGAGGTAACATTAATATTAATATTAATATTACCTGATGCTTCGATTTTTTGTGTTGATTCTGTTTTAGTTGTTGTTGGTGCTGCGGTGGACATTTCTTTCATATTCGCAAGACTCCTATTTCCTTCAAAACTATTTTTAATTTTTATTGAGTCTTCATACGTTTTTTTAAGTATATCTAAATTATTTAATAAATTTGGAGCAAATACTGCCTCATCTTCTTTAATAAAATTAAACATTTCACCTTTACCTAAACTTAAAACTTTATTGCCTGTTGAAAACGCAGCATCATTTTGTTCATTAACCTTACCTATGTTATCTCCAGTTTTTTCTCTTTCTACCTTTTTACCTTCTGATTTTATTTTAGCTTGACTAATCATTTCGGCCTTTTGTTCAGGTGTCATCGCATCAAGTTTACTTTGTTTTTTCATATTATCAAGTAAACCCTTTGTTCCTTGATATGCCACTTCGGTATTCTCTTTGGTTGCATTTGCAAAATTTTCTTTTATTACATCAACACCTTTATAAAAATCATTTAATATTGTATCTTTATCTGTTTTTTCTAAAGACATTAAAAGACTATCTCTAATGATTCTTGTATTAGCATCCAATGATTCTTGTAATGTTAAACCTTTTTCGGCAATTTGTCTGTCTGATTTTTCTGCGGTTTTTTGATATTCTTCTAAAGCTTGTTTTAGTCTTTCTGGATTTTTTTCTATATCTTGAGCTAAATCTGTAGTATTAAAATTTGGTAAATCTAAAATCATTTTTCCACCTTTAAATTCAGTTAAAGATGCCAATAATTTCTTTTGGTCTTCAGGTAAATTTGCACCAAAATCTGTTTGTGATATTTCAGAAATTACCTCTTGTGATTTTTTAGCTTCTCTACCTATTTTAGTGTAGTCCTCTAATGTTTTACCCATCGCTTCTGCCTGTTCTTTCAATCTCATTCTTGAAATGTTACTTATATCAATTTCACCAGTTTCTTTATTTACTTTAAATGCGTTTGCCGCCAAGTCAATCATTTCATTTTGTAGTGCCTCAACGTCATTCATACCCATATTCATAAGTTTAAATGGACTACCCAAATTTCCAATAGCACCTCCTAACATCTGCATATTTGCCGCAGTTTCAATAGCCTTTTCAGGGTCCCATAAGTCAACTGATTTAGAAAGTGCACCAATATCATCAACTGAAGTTCTTAGTTGTTGTGCTTGAATTGCCATTTTGGTCATTCCTTCAATACCATTCTTAAACCCATAACTATCAATTTTACTTATTTTACCTTCTACTTCTTTCAAAAGTGCTTTAGTATCAACTCCAGACATACGAGCACTTTTAGTGATTTTTTGCATGGTTTCAATACTTTTAACTTGTGAACCTTCTAACCTCATAAATGAACTAACCATTACACCAACCTCTTTTTCGGTCATATTTGTGGATTTGGCTAATGCCACCATACTTTCGGCAGCTCCTCTATATACTTTATCAACTTGTCCGTTCGCTCTCACTATTCTCTCTCCTGAATCTACAACTGCGTTTGTTAAATAAACAACTTTTCCCATTCCATCTGATAACCCCTCAACAGCATTTGTTATATCTTCAAACTTTCCACCCATCTTTAAAACACCTTCATATGAAGCCATCAATTGTTCTCTAAAATTACTAGATTCCAATACGATACCTCCACCCATGGTTTTTTGAAGTTTCTTTACACTATCATCAATTTCGGTTAAACCTCTTAATGTTGTTGAGGGGTCTTTTAATGCGTTTAAAGCTCCGGCCATTTGATCAAGTGGGGTTGTGGGTCCGGTACCCTTTTGACTCCACTCTTCGGAGACTGTATCAGTAAATAACCACATCATAGTTTTTTATTTAATAAATAGTTATTCGTCCTTTTTTTCATATTCTTTATAGAGTTTGTCCATAAAATACTTTCTTTCATAAACGGGCATAGACATTACATCATCGTAAGAAAAATTACACAATTTAACTAAATAATAAATTTCGTCTAATAAATATTGTTTGAGATTAGAAGAAAGGGCGAAAAAATTCCACCCCAAAAGAGACATTAACTGTCACTTCTTCTCCAGACGGGGCGATAACTTTTCTTTGTAAATCCAATTTAGGTTCACAATCGTTTATGAATTTTTTTAAATCTTTTGAGTCTGAAATTGGCATATTAGTTATAAATGTTCCAATAGTACCTCTATCTGTGCTACCGTCCAATTCCAATATTTGTGCCTCTAATCTTTTAGTAACAATAGGTGCAACCATACCTTTTGGGTACGCATCTAATAAAGATTCAATTTTACGTTCATCACCAATGTTTAAAAGTTTTACTTTTACATTTTTATTCGATTTAGGTAAGGTATAATTAAAAAGTCCGTCACTATCAGGATGATTTTTGATTGGTAAATAATCAACTTCGTCTAATATTATTGTAACGTCAAAATATTTGTCAGTTTTAGGATCCAAGATACTTAAATTATATTCAGGTCCAAAGGCGGTGTTTCTTAAAAATAATAAAATCGCCTGTACATCGACAGTCAAAAGTTGGTCAATATTAAACCCTGGTTCGTATATTTTATTTCTTAATAAGGTATTAACCAAACCTTCTTTTGACGTATTTTGAGACATCAAAATATTTTCATCATTAGCCGTTAAATACCCAACTTTTAATGATTCTTTTTTTGGTGTGTAAAAAATCCCCTTTGAAGGAAGCTTCACAACATCATGTGGTAAATTAAAATTTACTTGTCCATATTCTACTGATTGATTCATATTTTTTATTTTAAAAATAATCAAACTAATCTGTATGTAAATAAAAAACCCACCTCGTTCGAAGTGGGTTAAATAATATTTTATTTTTGAATTAGTAAACTAAAATACATCTATCAGGTTGTAAACTTAAATCAACAGTCATAATATCATCACCTGTATATGATACATCACCAAATGCCGCTTTAGTTATAATACAACCTTGTAAAATCCATTTCTCAACAGCAACACCAGTTGGGTCTAACATTTCAAGATCAACGTCTTTTTTATATCCCGCAGCATACCCCATACGACCTGTTACTGATTCTGCATGTAGACGAACCCATTCCATTGCCGCCTGTGCCGCTGAAGGTCCGATAGGGTCTCTTAATTTCACTGAAATTTCACCCCAAGCAAAGTTACTTGAAACGTAAGTCTCCGTGTTTAAAAATTTTATTTCTTTTTTGTTTATTGTTATAGTAGGTCTTGAAGCTCCCTCCACATACCATGAGTTGATGCCCAAAGAAGATGGAAAAGTTAGTATAAACCTATTTTTTCTTTTAGGTTCGTACTGAAAAGGCATTTTCATTAATAAATCAGCCATGTTTTCTCTTTTTTAATTATTTTATTTATTATATAAATATTATGTTGTTTATTTTTTTTCTATTTACTTTTTTTATTTAAAAAATATAATTCTATTAAATCCGGTTATTATAATTCTTTTTTAATATTTCCTTTAGTTAAATATGTTTTTACTGGACTTTTTTCATATTCAGTAGATAAAAATTCTTTCATTTTTTCAATATTTTTTGGGTCGTCATCTGAAAATCCAATTGATGGTATAATTTCTTGATTATTAACGTCGTTTTTGAAAAAAGCTTTCTCTCCTATTTCTTGTGCCAATTCTTTACAATAAGATATAAAAGTTCTCATCGCTTTAATTTTACCTTCTTCAGGATTTGCAGCACTACCCTCACCAAACGTCACCGGATGAAATCTACATAAATCTAAATACTCATCGATTAAATCTTTATCTGTAAAATTTAAATCAAACCCCTCTTCTAAATTTTCTTCAGAACTAAAATGTCTATATTTTTTTAAATTTTCTACAAGTGTATTTTTATTAATACCAAGATGATTTGATACGATATAATTGTATGTTGCTTCTTTAAGTGTCTCAGGATTATGTCCTCTAGCAGTAATAATTGCAAATATTGATCCCCCATTAATACATTCAATAAAGTCATTCCATGAAGGGCCAGGAGATGCGACCATAGAATCAATTATAAATCTCTTATCACCCTCTTCTCTAAAATTTCTAAATGGATTTGGTGCGTAACCAACAACTGTAGTTCCTTTATAATTAAATGGTTCAATACCTAATTGGTGTCTGTGTTCTGCAAAGTCTTCAGTGGACATACCAATCTCTTCTTCGTTTTCTGTCATCACCATAATTTGTGTTGGCATAAAAACTATATTATCGTCCCAGTCAAACGCATAATATTTTGTGTCAGGGTTACCTTCTTCGTCAAACCCCTCGTTCAATCTACGTTTGTTTAGATAACTATAAATGTGTTTTTTTACATTCATTTTTTATTAAGTATTTCTAAGATTTTTTCTAACTGACTTTCAGTTATAATAATATTTTGTTTTTTTTGTGAATATGTTCCATAACCTTTTGTTTCGTTACCAACACTTTCTTTTATAAGTTTTTTATTAATTTTCATAACTTTTATTTTATAAATATATAATGGGGAATATTTCTACTCCCCATTAATTTTATTTTTTATTAAACGTCATCAAAAGATGCTCCTGTCGGTGTGATAACAAACTCGATGTCGATGTATTCTAACGCTCTTGTCGGTTTCAAGAATATTTTACCTGTTAATGTATTTGAATCTAAATCTTCAGGAGTGTTAGAAACTGTAACTCTAAAGTCAATTAGACCTCTATCTCTTCTGATTGAATCTAAAATTGGGTTAACTGAATCTAAGAATTGTTGTCTTACTTTATCATCATTTTGTTCAAATAATAACCTTACGGCCACTGCTGAAATTAATTTTCTAGCTTGTAACAACAATCGTCTAACATTAATTCTGTCAAGTGCAGATTCTCTAACTTGTAAAGTTTTGTTACCCCATATTACAGTACCAACATCAGAGAAAGTCGCAATTGGGTTAATTCTACCTTTATATAAAGTGTCTCTATCTTCTTGAGTTAATTTTTTACGTGCTCTAATTGCGTTTACCAAACCTCTTGTGTAACCTGCCGATGCAAACCAAGGGAATGCAATATTATCGGTTAATGCTAAGTTTTTAGTAACTTCTGCTGTCGGAGGTAAATATATTTGTGTATTATTAACACTGTCTCTTGTTAATACCCAAGGATAGTAAGTTGCGGTGTAATTAGAATCAATTCCTGTGTTTTCTAAGTTGTCAACAGATTCTTGAGGGTAAATTAATCCTTCCTCTATGTCTTGATAAGTTGGTAAAAATAAATTAAAATCAGGAGTTGTACAAATGTATATTGAATCTGCCCTATCTGTTTCTACCATATCAATAGCATCCTCAACAAGATTTGAGTTATTAACATAATCAATACCTGGTGTTACAAAAATATTTACATTTACCGATTCAGGATTCGCAAATGTTGTTTGTCCCCATTTGTAAGCGTAATAGTCAGTATTGGCCCATGTCTCTTGATTAGGTCCTGAAATTTGTTTAAATGCTCCCCATCCTGATGCTGTTGGGTATGTTATCGATGAAGCAGCACCATATTTAAATCCGGCTTGACCTAAAGCGAATGTATCACCATTAGTTCTATATTCTCTATAGATATCCCATCCGTCAAATCCACCGTAAGCTAATACTGTAAATTTACGAGTATTTAATCTGAAATATGGATTATCTGAATCTAAAGGTTCACTATTAAAAGATCCTGCACCTACTTCAAACGCTTGTGTGTATGCCGAAGTTGCGTAATTGTAAACAGTCACAACAGTAGCCCCACTATCCATGTGGAAACCTTTTGTAATATAACCCCATTCAATCCCTTCAGTATCGGTTTGTAAGTTTGCTGGAATTTGTTTTCCTTTATATTCAAAAAAGTCATAATCAACTCCTGTAATGTTTGAAATACCTAAATAAGCCTTTCTTGGATTTTCACCATTAGAAATTACCGGATTGTCACCACCTGAAGATGAACCAAAAGGTGGGTTGTAAATAACTTCACCTGCTTGTAAGTATTTAGTTTTGTAGATAACAAATGGAGGTGTTGAGTTAGCATATTCTCTAGAAATATAACCTTCAAAACCACAAGCAACTGCGTCTGTAGGTGCTTCGTCACTCATCTCTAACATTATGTATTTAGATTTAACTTCATACTCACCATTAGATGTACCAATTTTATTAGCAACGTAGTTATTTTGACTTGGGTCCATAGAACAGTTTGTGAAACTTTCAACTACTCTTACGTTTTGATCATTGTCATAAAAATCTCTAATAAAAATATCAAACGTTCTATTTGAAAACGAAATGTTACCAATAGACATTTTAACTAACCTATTTGCTGCGTTACCGTCAGAAATTAGTTTGAATTTAAATAATTTATAAACTTTATTACCTCTCAATTCTGAAACGATATACGGTGTTTCAGGTGTTTTGTATTGTTCTAAATAAAATGCGATTGAATCACTATAATCTTGAATGTTAGAGTCGTCAGTAACGCCAGGTAGTGCAATAAGCGAATTGTAAATACCTCTAATCTTACCATTTCTATAACCATTAAGTAGTAAACTTGAATACACCTCTTCAACAAATAAAGGAACTTCGTTTCTGTCTTTACCAAAATTACTTCTTCCAAATACTTTTGAAATATATTGTGAGTCTGTTGATGAAAGTGATGTATCAAAATTAAATGTCTCCCCATCATTTGTAATACCTGAAATAGCGAATGTTTCAAATGGATTTAACGAAACACCCGAATAAGAACCTGTTGTAATGATATTAACACCTGTAGTTGCACTTACTTCAAAATCAGGTCCGTGTTGGTTACTTGAATAATTAGTAATACCTCTTGATCTTAATGTTGCAATAACTAAATCGTCATATGCCGAATATGGTGTTCCTGAATAGACAGTACCATAAACCGCAACTGAACCTGAATAACCTGAAGTAACCGCTGAGATTGAATTTAATGATGCTCCAAAACCATAACCGTTATAACTACCAACACTTGATGATTTAGAGTAATCAAATAATGCGTAATACCAAGGATCATTTTCAAAAGAACTTAAATCGTTATTTGCAAAAATAACATTATCAACACCAAATGTTTCAGTAACTGCAGTAGTATTAAATGGTGCACCTGTAACCGCACTGTAAGTTGCAGAATCAACGGACCCCCAAAAATAAGATGTTTTTCCTGATAAAGGTGATGCAGTTGAAAATAAACCAACTTGTGCTGAAATATAATTTTGAAAATCTAAGTATAAACTTGATGTGTCCCCATTAGATGTGGTGTATTGATTATAAAAATCGGCAGAAATTAATGAAGGTAATGATGGTAATATTGTAATATTCGTACTAGAACCTGTTGTTCCTGTAAAATAAACATAACCTACAGGTGTAGGAGAAGATCCTGATACACCAATAGTAGAACTATCCAAGTTACCTATTGTTACAATAGACCAAGATGGTCCTGCATCATAACCTGATAAACCTAATATTCTTGTTACAAATAATTGATTTGATTGTTGTAAATATGATTTTGCAATATATGAAGTTTCATATTTAGGGATTTGTGTGTTTACAAATTTCTCAGGGCTTGTGCCACCGAAATAAACTTGATACTCGTCGAAGTTAGTAATAAATATAGGTTCAAATGCTGGACCTTGTAATGTCTCACCAACTAAACCTAATGTGGTTACACCAACACTTTGTGCAACGAAAGTTAAGTCTCTTTCTGAGGTATAAACTCCTGGAGAAACGAATACTTTTGTAGTAGATGCCATTTTTTTTAGTTTAATTAAAGATTTATTTTTATATATAAATACATTAATTATTGGCAAAAAACAGACTGTAAAAATAATAAATAGACAGTAGTATGAAAAAATTCTACCTTTTTTCTACCTATTAAAATATTTATTAATATGAAAAAAATTAAAAATATAAAGATTTCTGAAGAAACACATTTATTATTAAAAAAATACTGTGAAGAAAATGGGTTAAAACTTTATAAATTTTTAGAAAATTTAATAATTAAGACTTGCAGTAAAGAAAAAGACATCTATGGTGAGTAGTTAAACTAAAACCGCATTAGTTTTTATAATTGAATTCTGAGTTACATCATCTTTATAAACTATAATTTTTAAAGTTTCACCATTGTTAATTTGTATTAATGGTACGTTGTCGCCTAAATAATTATTATTAATAAAAACAGAATAACTTGATGCACAAGATACTCCCTCATTAAATGTACCTCCAGTTGTATTACTAAAAGATGGTAAAGTTGATGATTTAACACAAATATTACCTGAGTCACCAATATTTGTAGATATTGTGGTCGTTGCTCCGGTACAGTTAATATATGTTAGGGTGTTATTTGTTATTGATGAATAAGTAGTTTCATAACAATTAATTAAATTAGTTGTTTCGTTGATTGTTATATCTGCAGTATACCTAAAAACTTCATTCAATTGGGTAACTCCTGAAACAAATAATAAATCTAAATCAAAACTGTCAGGTCTTGGTGGTTCTATTTCAACCTTCCTACCTCTTTTTTTAGTATCGAATTCAAATAAGGTCACATGTCTTGTAATTGCCGGTGAAACTTGAAACTCCTCCTCATCTATCAACATACCCTTTAATGTTATTTTATAACTTTGGATATAATACTTTCTTTTTTCAATTTCTTTTACCGATTCATCTGTCGGGTCTTCCAAAGTCATTTGCATATAATGTCCTTTTATTTGTGTGTAAGATTGCTTTGAGGTGAATTTTTGCATCATGATTTTGTTAAATTCATTAACTTCTCTCATTCTGTTACAAAAAATCTTAATTGTATATGTAATGTCTACAGGAACTGGTTGTGGGATTTTATAAACGTCCGCACCTTTTCTTTGTCCGTCCCATGTTGGTACCGTATAATAGTGAAATCTTAGTCTTTCAGGTATATTAAACGCCCCTCCATTAATTTTTCCATATTTAACTTCAGGTTGTCTTACCGTAATAATAAATGGTAAAGATACGTTTTTATCTAAATCTTGAAATTTCCATGTCTCTGTAAATTGAGTCCAACTTTGTGTTGTAATGATTTTATCAACAGTAGGCACTGTTTTACCATCTACAACTAACTTTAGGTCGTTTTTAACATAATCTAAAACTCCTCTGTCCATATCAGCATGTAACACACCTTTTGGTAAATAAGTTCCTCCATCAGTTATGTCATCCAACATTTGTTGTCTCCTTTCCTTACCAACTTTATCGGGAACTAAAGGAAGATATTTTTTATTTTGTTTTGGTAATGCCATTTTTATAATCCGTTAAACTCATCATTTGTTACAGGTGATGCAATAATTGTTCTATAATATTTTTTATAACCACCATAAGTGTGCTTCATATCTGAAGTTACTCTACCATCATTTACCACCGAATAATACCTAACCCTATCTTCAGTTTCGTAATATGCTAAATAATCACCTAAAGAGATTTCAATAGCCAATTGATCCAACTGTGATTGATATACACTAAAAGTCATGTTACCTGGCTCAAGTTGAGAAAGTTTAGACGAACCGTAATCTGAATTAGTTGGGGCATCAATTTTAACTAACCCCTTTACTTCTATTGGTGCTAAAAATTGTATTCCTTCACTCATCGCTTCTCCATAAACATCATCATTATTTGTTCTTTGTCTATCAACTCTATATAAAACAACGGTGAAATTCATGTCACCCATTTGCCACTCCATACCCATTTCAATCTCTAAATTGAAATCTTCTTCAGAGAAAAACTTATTTAATCTTGTTATTGGAACTTTATTCTGTGACATATTAATAAATACTTTGATTGATTTTTTTATATTATTTACTATTTTTATTTATAATATAATGGAAGAATTAATTTCAAAAACACCTGAAACAAGGGCCCTTCAAATGTTAGATGATTATGTTGGGTCAAATAACTATATCTTATCGTTAAAAAACAAAAAACAAAACAGTAAGTCTTTTACTCCCACAAGATCTCAAGCAGAATACATAATTAACTTTCACGGACGAACACCAAAGGTGGCAAAAAAATGGGTCAAGTTAGATTCGTATTTTGGTAAAAAAATGATGGAAGATAAGATGTACACTAAAGAACCAACGGAAATATATGTTGAAAAACTTTTGGTAGAGAAGGATAAGTCGTATCATATCTGGGGTAAGATATTTAGTGGAGAAACGATACATGATTTTTGGATTCCAAAATCTGCACTTATTAAAGATAATGAGGTAAAAAACGTTGTTATTGAATATTCTAAATATGACCACAGGTCTCCGATGGAACACCAAAAAGAAGCAATTGAAAAACTTGTAAGAAACAAAAAGTTTATTTTGGCTGATGATATGGGTTTAGGTAAAACAACATCAACAATTATTTCGGCATTAGAGACGGGAGCAAAAAAAATATTAATTGTTTGTCCAGCATCATTAAAGATAAATTGGCAACGTGAAATTGAAAATTATTCAGATAGGTCTGTTTATATTGC
>Ga0049081_10000362_pt1 | contig 17425 bp, 11 predicted proteins | sample GreLakmeER78MSRF_FD_66717 | JGI IMG/M metagenome (GOLD analysis project Ga0049081, IMG submission 66717) | Freshwater lentic microbial communities from great Laurentian Lakes, MI, USA - Great Lakes metaG ER78MSRF | ecosystem: Environmental > Aquatic > Freshwater > Lake | place: Great Lakes...
TGTGATGTACACCACCACGCCCAAGCTGCACGTGATCGCGCTCAATGCCGCGACCGGCGTACCGATCTGGCGCTTCGATCCCAACAACGGCGCGCCGCCCGCCTCGCGCTTCCGCCATCGGGGCGTCGTCGTCACCGGCGATCGCGTAATCTTCAACTATCGCAACCGCCTGTACGCGCTCGACCGCACCACCGGGCGCCCCATCAAGACGTTCGGCGACAGCGGCTGGGTCGACCTGCGTCAGGGACTCGGTCGCCCGGTGGAAGGGCTCTCGGTCAGCGCCAGCACACCGGGCGTCGTGTTCGAGGATCTACTCATCATTGGCAGTTCCGTGCCGGAGGCGCTCCCCAGCGCCCCGGGTGACATTCGCGCCTTCGACATCAACACCGGCAAGCTGCGGTGGAGCTTTCATACCATTCCGCATCCCGGTGAGCTCGGCTACGAAACGTGGCCGCCCGACGCCTGGAAGATCGCCGGCGGCGCCAACGCCTGGGCCGGCGTCACCATCGACACCAAGCGGGGCATGGTGTTCGCCGCCACCGGCTCGGCGTCGTACGACTTTTACGGCGCCAACCGGCTGGGCGACAACCTGTACGCCAACAGTGTGCTGGCCCTCGATGCGCGTACCGGCACGTATGTGTGGCACTATCAGGTGCTCAAGCACGACCTGTGGGATCGCGATCTCCCCGCCGCACCAGCGCTGGTCACCATTACACGCGGTGGCCGGAAAATCGACGCCGTCGCGCAGATCACGAAGACGGGACACACCTGGCTGTTCGAGCGCGAGAAGGGCACGCCGCTGTTTCCGGTGGAAGAACGCGCCATGCCCGGCATCGCGCTCGGCGACGACAAGCCCGCGACCTCGCAGTTCTTTCCCACCATGCCGGCGCCGTTTGCGCGCCAGCAGCTCACGCGCAACGATCTCACCAATCGCACGCCAGCCGCACGGGCTTCGGCGCTCAAGATCTTCACCGAGTACAAGACGGAGCATCCGTTCGATGCGCCCAACACGCGTGGGACGATCGTGTATCCCGGCGTGGACGGCGGCGGCGAGTGGGGCGGGCCGGCCTTCGACCCGACCACCGGCTTGCTGTATGTGAACTCAAATGAGATGGCGTGGCTGCTGAAGCTCGTGCCGCGCAGCGACAAGTCGCTGTATGCCGCCAACTGCGCCGGTTGTCACGGTGACAAGCTGCAAGGCTCGGCCGCCGGCCCTACCCTCATGGACATCGCCACGCGTCGCTCAAAAGAACAGCTGGCCACGATCATCCGCGAAGGCACCGGTCGCATGCCGGCCTTCGGCACCGCGCTCGAAGGCGGCGCCGTGAACGACATCGTGAACTACCTCCTCACGGGCAAGGACAACTCAATCGCCCTGGTCGGCACCACGCCGTACATGCTGCCGTATCGCACCGCCTTCTTCGACATCTTCCTTGATCATGAAGGCTACCCCGGCATCAAGCCGCCCTGGGGCACGCTCAACGCCATCGACCTGAACGCCGGCACCATCAAGTGGTCAATTCCCTTCGGTGAATACCCCAAGCTGGCCGCCAAAGGCATCAAGAACACCGGCACCGACAACTACGGCGGCGCGATCGTGACCGAGAACGGCCTCCTGATCATTGCGGCCACCACGTACGACAACAAGATCCGCGCCTACGATAAGAGCAACGGCCGCCTACTGTGGGAGGCGAAACTGCCGGCGGCGGGTAACGCCACGCCGAGCACGTATATGGTGGATGGGAAGCAGTATCTCGTGATCGCCTGCGGCGGCGGGAAGAACGGGGCGCCGAGCGGTGGCACGTACGTCGCATTTGCGTTGCCATAGCGACAACATGCGCCGTACATTCGGCGCATGACTCCTCGCATCGATCTCCGCCCGGCGCGAATCGCCGTCGCGCTCCTGCTGGCCACCCTCGCCCCTGCGGCGGGCGCCCAGAGCACCGACCTAGCCGCCACGACCGACAAGGTCTTTGCGGCCTGGAACTCCACCCATACACCCGGGTGCGCCGTCGGCATCGCACAGGGTGGGAAGGTGTTGCTTACCCGCGGGTACGGCATGGCCGATCTGGCCGGCGCGCGGCCGATGCTCCCCGGCACCATCCTGGAGTCGGGATCGGTGGCCAAACAGTTCACCGCCGCCGCCGTGATGCTGTTGGTGAACGACGGGAAGCTCAAGCTCGACGACGACGCGCGCACCGTCTTGCCCGAGCTGCCGGTGTATGGGCGCACGATCACGTTCCGCCACCTGCTCACACACACGAGCGGCCTGCGCGAATGGAGCAACCTGGTCGCGTGGCAAGGGTGGCCCCGTGGCACGCGCGTACACACGCAGAGCGACGCATTCGAGCTGATCACGCATCAGCAGGCGCTCAACTACCCGGTGGGCGACTACTACTCCTACACGAACTCGGGCTTCCTGCTGCTGCGCACCGTCATCGAACGCGTGAGCGGGATGCCCTTCGCGCAGTTCACCGCGCAGCGGATCTTCGTACCGCTCGGCATGACGAACACGCAGTGGCGTGACGATTTCACGAGGGTCGTGCCCGGTCTGGCGCAGGCGTATTCGCGACGGGCCGATGGATTGCACATCGATATGCCCAACGACAACGTGATCGCCGCCGGCGGCTTGCTCACGACGGTGGGCGATTGGCTACTCTGGAACGAGCATCTCACAAAGAAGACGTTGGGCGCCGGCGTGGTCGATTCGCTCACGCGTCGCATGACGCTTACCAGCGGCCTCGAGATCGCCTACGCACTCGGACTCACGGTGAACAACTACCGCGGCCTGCGCGAGATCTCGCACAGCGGATCCACGGCTGGCTACGGGACGTATCTCGCCCGTTACCCTGAAAAGAACGACCTCTCGATCGCCGTGATGTGCAACGTAGCCGGCGCCAGTGCGACCGGATTCACCCATGCCATCGTGGACGCCATGGTGCCGGGACTTCCTCGCGCCGCCGCGGCGGATACCGTCGCCACCGACCTCGCGGCCGTCGCCAAGCTGGTTGGCATCTATCGCGATACGCGGACCAACACCGTCACCGTGCTTGACACCTCACGTGGCCGGTTGCGTCGCGACGGTGGGACCGCCTTCGTGGCGTTGCGTGGCGGCGGCTACCAGCTTGGCGGGTCGCGGGTGCAATTCACCACCGACGCCAGCGGCAAGCCGGTCACGCTGCGCATCCCGACCTCCGATGGCGACACGGTCGTGCACGCCTTCATGGCCGCGGAACGCTGGAAGCCGAGCGCGGCGGAGCTCGCCAGTATCGCGGGTCGGTACCGGAGCGACGAGATCGGCGTGACGTTCACCGTGGGTACCGCGGGTGACCGGCTCACCATCAGCCCGCGGGTCGGCGTCACCGACACCCTGCCGGCGTCCTATCGCGACGCCTTCGGCGATGGCGGGGAGACGGCGTGGTTTGTACGCGACAAGCAGGGGCGCGTGACCGTCATGCACTTCGGCAGCGGCCGGGCCTGGGATTTCGTGTCGTCCCGGGTAAAGTAGGCCGCGACGCCGTAGTTTCCGATATGCCGATTGTCTTCCCCTTCGATCCGAACATCGAGCGCGCCGCGACCATTCCGGCGCGCCTGTACAACGATCCCGTCTATCTCGAACTGGAGATGGAGCGCGTGTTTGCGCACACGTGGCAGCTCGTGGGACGGGTGGATCAGGTGGCCGAGCACGGCCAGTTCCTCACGGCGCAGGTGGGCAACGACAGCATCGTCGTGTTGCGCGATGGTGACACGCTGCGCGGCTTTCACAACGTCTGCCTCCACCGCGCCGGCCCGGTCGCCCATGGCTGTGGCAAGCGCAACACGATGCAGTGTCGCTATCACGGCTGGACGTACGGTCTCGACGGTGCGCTCCAACGGGCACCGGGCATGGAGGGCGTGGAGTCGTTCAAGCCGGCCGACATGCATCTCGTGCCCGTGAAGGTCACCACGTGGGGGCCCCTGGTGTTCGCGAACCTTGATGGCAAGGCGCCGCCGCTCACCGACATGATGGAAGACATCCCGTCGCGTGTGCAGGCCTTCAGTTGCGAGCAGATGCAATACGTGATGTCGCGAAGCTGGGACATCGCCTGCAACTGGAAGGTGTACGTGGACAACTTCCTGGAGGGCTACCACGTCCCGGTCGTGCATCCCGGTCTGCACAAGGAGCTCGACATGGACCATTACCGCGTGGAACCACACCGGTACTTCTCCATTCAGCATGCGCCACTGCGGCCCGTACACGGCGGCAATCCCGATCGCATCTACGATCCGAGTACCACCGACTCGCCGGAAGCCCTGTACCTGTGGATGTTTCCGAACATCATGCTCAACGTGTACCTCGGGCAGATGCAGACGAACGTCGTCATTCCGCTGGGGCATGATCGCTGCCGCGTGGTGTTCGACTGGTATGCCACCAATCCACCAGTCGATGCCGCCACGGATCCGGCGTGGACGAAGCTGCTGGCGTTCAGCGCCGAGGTGCAGGACGAGGACATCGAGATCTGTGAATCGGTCCAGCGCAATCTCCGCTCCCGCGCGTACGATCGCGGCCGCTATTCGGCGCGACACGAGAACGGCGTGCATCACTTCCATTCGCTGCTGCACGAATTCTTGACCTGAGACACATGTCTGCGCTGTTCTCTCCGTTCGTCCTCCGCTCCCTCACGCTGCGCAATCGCGTGGGGGTGTCGCCGATGTGTCAGTACTCCAGCGACAACGGCTACGCCACCGACTGGCATCTCGTGCACCTCGGGGCATTCGCGACCGGCGGGGCGGGACTGGTGATCACCGAGGCCATGGCGGTGACGCCGGAAGGACGCATCAGTCCGCAGGATCTCGGCATTTGGGATGACGGACATATTCCCATGCTGCGGCGCATCACCGAATTCTGCCGCGCGCAGGGTGCGGTGATGGGGATTCAGCTCGCGCACGCCGGTCGCAAGGCCAGCACGCGACGTCCGTGGGAGCAGCCCAGTGGCACGGTCCGAACGGACGAGGGCGGATGGGACAACGTGATGGCGCCCAGTGCGGTGCCCTTCTCGCCGAGCTATCCGCAGCCGCATGCGCTCTCCCTGGACGGCATCGCCCACGTGATCGCGTCGTTCCGCGCGGCGGCGATTCGCGCGCTCGAGGCCGGATTTCAGGTGGCCGAGCTGCACGCGGCGCACGGGTACCTGCTGCACGAGTTCCTATCGCCGCTCGCCAATCAGCGTACCGACGAATACGGTGGTGCGTTCGACCACCGCATTCGGTTCCTGCTCGAGGTCACCGATGCCGTGCGCGCGGTGTGGCCGAGCGATCTGCCGCTGATCGTACGCATCTCGGCCACCGACTGGACCGAGGGCGGATGGGACATCGAGGACTCGGTGCGCTTGTCGGTGCTCTTGAAGACCCGCGGCGTCGATCTCATCGACTGCTCGTCGGGCGGATTAGCGGCGCAGCAGCAGATCACCATTGGCCCGGGGTATCAGGTGCCGTTCGCCCGCCAGATCCGTGAAGCGGCGGGCATTCCCACGGCCGCGGTCGGACTCATCACCGATGCCCGACAGGCCGAGCAGATCGTGGCCGACGGCAGCGCCGACATCGTGCTGCTGGCCCGCGAGCTGCTGCGAAACCCCCGATGGCCGTTGGCCGCCGCGCATACGCTGGGCGCCACGATCACGTGGCCCCCGCAGTACGAGCGCGCGCGCGCCCGGTAACCGGCGATGATGTCGGTGACGACGAGGATTAGGCGGCATCAGTGTGTACAGTCGCCTCGAATTGCCGCCCGGCGGAATCGTCTCGCAGTAGACAAAAGCCGATAGAGTCTCTTGGCATTTTCGTATCCGAAACGTAGGTTGCCCGTACGTTGGCGTCCCCCCCCCAGCCCCGATCGACTTCCATGCATCATCATCCGTCCATGTTTGGCCACGCGAAGGAAGACAGCGTGGCCGGATTCGTGGTGTTCCTCGTCGCGCTGCCGCTGTGTCTTGGCATCGCGATCGCCTGCGGTGTCCCGCCCGTTTCGGGCTTGATTGCGGGCATTGTCGGCGGGCTGGTGGTCCCGTGGATCAGCCGATCCGCGCTCTCCGTGACCGGCCCCGCGGCCGGCCTCACGTCGATTGTGCTGGTGGAGGTGCAGCGGCTCGGGGGCGTGAATCCGTTCCTGACCGCGGTTATCATCGCCGGCGCGCTCCAGCTCGTGCTCGGGCTCGTACGCGCCGGTCGCTTTGCGGCGTTGGTGCCGTCGTCGGTGATCAAGGGCATGCTGGCCGCCATCGGCATCACGATCATCATAAAGCAGCTACCAGTGGCGGCGGGCTCCGATGGCGGGCTGTCGACAATGCTGTCGCAGCACAACGCCGGCGCCGTGTCAATCGTGCTTGTCTCGCTCGCGATTCTGTACGGCTGGAAGCACACGCCGTTGGCGAAAATCAAATTGATCTCGCCGGCGCTCGTGGCCGTCCTCGTCGCGAGCGGCATGGCCGCCGCGCTATCCTCGTCGCCTACGTTCGCCCTCGAGGCGCGCCACTTCGTGGACGTACCGCTGGGTGGCATCGGCGCACTATACAATGCACTGCCACGCCCGGAGTGGTCCGCCTTTATGAGTCCGGCCGCGTGGATCGCCGGTGCCACACTCGCCGTGGTCGCCAGCATCGAAACGTTGCTGTCGCTGCAGGCCGTCGACCGCCTCGACCCGCTCAAGCGTCACAGCCCGCCGGATCGCGAACTGTTGGCGCAGGGGGCGGCGAATGCGGTCTCCGGTTTGCTCGGCGGCCTTCCGGTGACCGCGGTCATCGTGCGCAGTAGCGCCAACGTGGCGGCGGGAGGCCGTGAGCGCTTCTCGGCGCTTGTGCATGGCCTACTGCTGCTCGGTGCCGTGCTCTTCGCGGGCCCACTGCTCAATCGCATTCCGCTCGCCTGCCTCGCGGCCGTGCTCATTCAGGTCGGCCTGAATCTCTGCAAGCCCGCGCTCTTCACCACTCAGGTCAAGCTCGGTCTCACCCAGTTGCTGCCGTTTGGGATCACGATCGCCGCGGTCCTCGCGCTCGACCTGCTCAAGGGCGTGATCGTCGGCATCTTCGTCGGCATCGCCTTCGTGCTCTACGAAAATTCGAAGCGCGCCGTCGTGGCCATGAAGGACGACGCCGGTGTCTGGCAGCTGCGCTTCCGTCGCGACGGCACGTTCGTGTCAAAGCCGGGCATCATGTCCACGCTGGATGAAGTCGAGGATGGCGAAACGGTCATCATCGACGGCACCGATGAGTACATCGACCACGACGTCAAAGAAGTGCTGGCCACGTTCATCGAAGACGCGCACCATCGCAACATCACGGTAACCGTGCGCGGCATCGACCTAACCAGTACCTCCGCCGGCGGCGGACACTAATTATGTCGGCCTCGGCGCAGCACGGCGCACACGAGGCCGACCCAGTTGCGCGCGCCCTCGCCACGGCGCACGGGATCCTCCCCGATCAAGGACCGATCGGGGTCTTCATTCACCACAATACGCTGCACGCGTTTCAGCACCTGCCGTTTCATGCGGGCGTGCAGGCCGGTGCCGCGGCCCTCGGCGCGCGACCGTATCTGAGTCTTCGCGAGTTCCGCGCCGCGCTCGCCGTCGGACGCGTGGCCGAGTCGGACGTGCGTCACGAGATCGGCCGTTTCCTGATGGCGCGCGCGGACGGCATGGTCATGCCGGGTTTGTCGCGTGGCGAGCTGTGGGCGCAACTCACGCTCACCGATGCCGATAGCGACGAGGCCGCGGCACTCGAGTATCTCATGCGCGCGGGGGCGGCCCGGTCGTGTGACGAGCCGGCCTTGTGGGCGGCGTGCCTCGAACGGGTGTCGGGCGGACCGCGACGCTCGCCATCCGACACCCGACGCTTGCAGCGCCACCGAGACATTCTGGTGGCACACGGTCATGTCGATACCGATGTCGCCGTGCACGGCGAGCTGATTCGGTTGTCGTCGGGCTTCCTCGATCAGGGGCAGGCGCAGGTGAGCGCGCCCTATCGGGAGAAAGGATTTCTGCGCGCCGTGTCCGAGGGGTATGCCCTCGGGGCCTCCGCGCCGCGCGCCTGCCGCGGCGTGGACGTCGACATGCGCGCCGTGTTCGCGGCGCACGAGACGCCGCGCGCGGTGATTGAGCGCATGCTGTCGGCCCTTGGTGTCGCGGGCGACGCCGTCGAACCGTTCCTCCTCGCCACCGCGCTCGCGCTACCCGGATGGACTGGGATGTTCGCGCGCCTGCAACGCCACCCGGAGGAGCAAGCCGAAGGCGCTGTAGTGTCGCTCGAGGAGTTTCTCGCGGTGCGGCTCCTGCTCGAGCATCGGGCGGTGTTGCGCGCCTGCGCCGCGGCAGGACTGCCGCCCGAGTGGCCGGCCCTGCAGCGACTCGCGCCGCCGCTGCCGGCGCGCGCCGTCGTGCTTGATGCCTGGTTGCTCTTCACGCTGTGCAGCGCGACCCGTCGCGATGCCGACGCGGTGCGCGCGCTCCGTGACGACACGCTCGCGACGCTGTGGGAGGAGTGCCTGGCGTGTACCGACCTGGCGCGCCGTCAGATCTTTCAGGAGGCCTACGAGCGTTCCTACCGCACGGTGATCCTCGATGCCCTCGCCGCACGTCGCGCGCTCCCCGAGGAGACGCCGAGTGCCGATCGCCCGCGCGGCCAGTTCGTGTTCTGCATTGATGAGCGCGAAGAGTCGACTCGTCGCGCGCTCGAAGAACAGCACCCCGGATATATCACCTTCGGCACCGCCGGATTCTTCGGCGTCGCGATCGACTACATGGGGCTCGACGACCACGACGTGGCGGCACACTGCCCCGTGGTCGTCACGCCGGCGCACGAAGTGCATGAGCAGCCGGTGTATACGGCGCTCGGCACGCACCACGTGCGGCAGCGCGTGCGCGATCGCTGGCTGGGATGGGAGCGGAGCGCGGCGAACGCGTCCCGCACGCTCAGCGGCGGCGCCGGCCTCTCCTTTCTGCTGGGCCCCTTGTCGGGACTCAAAACCTTGGTCCGTGTCGCGGCGCCGCGCACCTCGCTCCAGTGGGGCCAGCGGTTGGTGTCGCGCCTGGCGCCGCTCCCGACCACACGGCTCTCGGCGTTCCGCGTGGATGACAGCGCGCGCATCGTGGACGGCGGCAAGCCGATCGGCTTCTCGCTCGACGAGTCGATTGACCGGGTCACGGCCGTACTCACGAACCTCGGCTTGGTGCGCGATTTCGCGCCGATCATCGTGTTTCTTGGCCATGGCTCCACCAGCCTGAACAACCCGCACGAGTCCGCGCACGACTGCGGCGCGTGCGGGGGACGTCGCGGCGGGGCAAACGCCCGCGTGTTCGCCGACATGGCCAACCGCCCCGATGTGCGAGAGGGCGTGCGCCGTCGCGGGATCCACATTCCCACCGACAGCTGGTTCGTGGGCGCGCTCCACGACACGGCCAGCGACAGTGTGCAGTACTACGATCTTGAAACGCTGCCGCCCGCGCTGGTGTCGGCGTTCGAGGAGGCATTCGGCGCCCTCGAAATCGCGCGGCGCGAGGATGCGCTCGAACGCAGCCGTCGCTTCGACGATGCGCCGCTCGATCTCACACCGGACGCGGCGCTGCTGCACGTCGAGGCGCGCTCGTCGCACCTGGCCCAGCCGAGGCCCGAGTACGGCCACTGCACGAACGCCATTTGTATCGTAGGCCGGCGCTCGCTCACGCGCGGCCTGCACCTCGATCGCCGGGCGTTTCTGGTCAGCTACGACCCGAACGTTGACGAGAACGACAAGGTGCTCGAGCGCATCCTCGCCGCTGTTGGCCCCGTCGGCGCGGGCATCAGTCTCGAGTATTACTTCTCGTCGGTCGACAACGAAACGTTTGGCTGCGGCACGAAGCTGCCACACAATGTCACGGGGCTCATCGGTGTGATGAACGGGCACCAAAGTGATCTCCGCACCGGGTTGCCGCGGCAGATGGTCGAGATCCACGAACCCATGCGCCTGCTGCTCATCGTCGATGCAACGCCGGAGTCCTTGCTGACCGTGGCCTCGCGCCAGGCTGAGGTGGCCGAGTTGGTGACGAAGCAGTGGATTCAGCTGGTGGCGATGCATCCGGAGACGGGCACGATGTCGCTCTTTCAGGACGGCGGGTTCGTGCCGTACCACCCGCAACCGATGCTGCTGCCCGTGGTCGAACGCTCGCCCGAGTGGCACCAGCAGAGTCGCGCACATCTGCCGCCGGCCCTCGTACGCAGTGCCTTGCCGCTCTCCGCGGTCGGTCCCCGTCTCCACCAATCGGCATGATCGACTCCTGGTTTGTCGTGCGAATCGCGCTGGCGCTCGCGATTCTGGCCCCGCTCGTCAGTGTGTTGCTGATCGGGACGCGCGTACTGCTCTGGCGACGCGCGACGAGTGAACAGTTCGTGACGATCGTGGTGCACAGTGGACTCCTCGTGTCCGTCGGCGCCGGCGTGGTGGTGTTGGCGGGGTACTTGGGGATGATCGGTGCGCCGGTCACCGGCGACATCGAATTCGGCGACTGGTTGCGCATCCGCGAGTTCCGCATTCCGGCCGTCCTGCTGGTCGATCATATCTCGATCACCATTGCGCTGTTCGCCTCAGTGCTCACCGCACTCGTCGCGCGCTTCTCGCGCACGTATCTGCACAAGGAGCCGGGCTTCACGCGCTTCTTTGTGCTGCTTGGCCTCTTCGCGACCGGCACGCAGCTCGTGGCGCTGGCTGGCGCCCTCGAGTTGTTTTTTGCGGGCTGGGAGCTGATCGGCATCTCGTCGGCGTTCTTCATCGGATTCTTCCACGAGCGCGACGAACCCGTGCGCTCCTCCGTGCGCGCGTTCGCGACGTATCGCTTCTCCGACGCCGGCTTGCTGATCGCGACCGTGATGACGTTCGAGTCGCTGGGATCAGCACGCTTCTCGGCCCTCGGCGGTGCGGCCAGCTTACCAGCGATGGAGTCCACGGCGATTGCGCTGCTGTTCCTGCTCTCCGCGATGGGCAAGTCGGCGCAGTTGCCGTTCTCCGGCTGGCTGCCGCGCGCGATGGAGGGCCCCACGCCGTCGAGTGCGCTGTTCTATGGCGCCGTGTCGATTCATGCCGGGCTGTTTCTCTTGTTGCGCGTCTGGCCGGTGCTTGAGGTGTCGACGAGTGCCCGCATCATGGCGGTGATCGTCGGGCTGGCCACCGCGGTCTATGCGGCCGCCGTCGTTCGCGTACACACCGACGCCAAAGGCGCGCTGGCGCACGCCACGCTGGCGCAGGTCGGGTTGATCCTGACCGAAATCGGCATGGGGTGGACCACGCTCGCACTCGCCCACCTCGTCTGTCACGCCTTCTTGCGGCTGGGGCAGTACCTGAAGGCGCCGAACATGATTCACGACAGCCATCGCTTGGGGCACGCGCATCGCGCGCCAAGTTGGCTCGAGCGGTGGTCGCCCACGCTGGCGGCCCGGGTTTACGCGGCGTCGTTGCATCGGTTGCGCCTCGACGATCTCATCGATGCCATGCTCGCGCCAATGCTGGGTGTGTCGCGCCGGCTCGATCGCATCGATCAGCGCTTCCGTCGGGCGATGTCGTCCGACGAACGTGCCACACCGCGGGGTGACGCGTGAACGACGCCCTGACCACCTTGTCCGCCCCGTGGGAAGCATTGCTGTTTTGCGTGGTGCTGTTGGCCGCGCCGGTGCTCGCGCAGCAAGGCCGACGCCAACTGCTGCCGCTCGTCGCCCTGATCGTCACGCAGGCCATCGCGTTCTTCGCCGGACACGGTGCGATCGCCTACGCGGCGGTGGCCGGCAGCGCGCTCGTGCATGCGGCGGGGGCGTGGCGTCTCACGCGGACCGGTGGTGTCATGCTGCTCACGACGGGCATACTCACCGCTGCCGCCGCGGTGAGTCTGCACCTAGGACATCTCACGATCGCGCTAGTGCTGTCCTGCCTCGCCATCGCGATGCGGACCGGCGTCATGCCACTGCACGTCGGCGTGGCAGCGCTGTGCGATCGGGCACCCGTAGTGCAGACGCAGCAGCTGGCGTCGACCATCGCCCTCGTGTTCGTGCATCTGCGTTTCGTCGACCATCACGCCGCCGCCATGACGATCGCGCCATGGCTGATTCGCGGTGGTGCGATCGCAGCCATCGTGGCGGCGCTGATCACGCTCGCGCAGAAGGACCTGCGCGGCTTTTATCGCGGCACCACGACCATGCATGGCGGCATGGTGCTCGCCGCCATCGGCGCCGCCAGCTACGGTGGATTCGCCGCCGCGTTGCTGGTCATGGTGACGATGGGTCTCGCGCTTGGGGGCATCGGGGTTATGACGAGCGCGCTCGAAGCGCGGGTGGGACCGGTGTCGTTCAGCGGCCCCGGGGGACGCGTGGCGGCGTTTCCGGTGTTAGCCGCCGCCTTCGTGTTGTTCGGCGGCGCCGGCGTGGGATTGCCGGGCATGGCGGGCTTCGTCGCGGATGATCTGTTGTTGCACACGCTCTGGATGACGAGCCCGCTCAGCACCGTCGCCATCATTCTCGCCAGTGCCTTCCTCGCGGTCGCCACCCTCACGGGCTACGCGAAGACGTTCCTCGGTCGCGGTCTCCCGTCCATCGCGCCCGACCTGCTCCCTCGCGAACGGATCGTCGCCGTCACTCTGCTGGTGCTGCTGCTCGTACTCGGCTTCGTGCCGGGTGTGCTGATCACACCGGCCGATGCCTTTCTCAGTGTAGCGCCGCCGGCCTAGGCTCTGCCGTCGCCTGCTGCGACAGCAACGTGAGGAGCCGTGCGTTGGCCGACGCGGCCGCCCCTCGGAATGGTCTCACGTAGCGCACGACGCATGCACGGCTCCGCAAAATTTGGCCTGCCGGGCGAGTGGACGATTCACCTCCCCATTAGTAAGCTCTCCCCCATGACCTCCCCCGCAAGACCCGTCTGCCTCATCACCGGTGCGGCCACCGGTATCGGCGCCGCCTGCGCCCGCACCTTCGCCAGCCACGGCTGGGACGTCGGCATCTGCTCGCTCGACGACGACACCCGCTCCGCCGCCGAGGCGGTGGCGGCCGAATGCACGGCGCTCGGCGCGCGGGCCGAGGTGGTATTGCTCAACGTCACCAGCGACGACAGCTGCCGCGCCGCCGCGTCCACCATGCGCGCGCATTTCGGACGCACCGATGCGCTGGTGAACTGCGCCGGTACCACGCGCTTCATTCCGCACGCGGATCTGGAGGCGTTGCCAGACAGTGAGTTCGCGCGCACCTACGACGTGAATCTCACCGGCACCTTTCGCATGATCCGCGCCTGTCGCGATCTGCTGCGCGAATCCGGGCGCGGCGCGGTGGTGAATCTCTCCAGCATCGCCGGCACGGCGGGGCTGGGGTCGAGTGTGGCATACGCTGCGTCGAAGGGCGCCGTGAGCACCCTCACGCTGTCCCTGGCCCGCGCCCTCGCACCGGACATCCGCGTGAACGCGATCGCCCCGGGCTACGTGAGCGGTGGCTTGCCAAGTCGCGTGCTCGACGGCGACAAACTGAAGGCGGTGGAAGAGAAGTATCTGGTCACGCAGGCGCTGCCGCGGCTGCTGCAGGTCGACGAAGTCGCGGGGCTGGCGTACTTCCTCGTGGCCGGTGCTCCCGGCATCACGGGCGAAGTGATTCGCATGGACAACGGGTTGCACCTCTATGCCTGACTCACCGGCACGGCCTCGCGTGGGGTTCATCGGCACAGGGCTCATCGGCACACCGATGGTGCAGCGATTGCTCGAATGCGGGCTGTCGGTGACGGTGTGGAACCGCACACCCGACAAGGCTGCCCCGCTCGTGCGCGACGGCGCGTCGTTGGCCGAGTCGCCGCGCGCGCTGGCCGAGTCGTGCGACATCGTGTGCTTGTGCCTCACGAATACGGCGGCGGTTCACGAGGTCGTGTTCGGCGCGCAGGGCATCGACGCGGTGCTGCGCGTGGGCCAGCTGGTCATCGATTTGTCGAGTATCGCCCCCGACGCCACGCGCGAGATGGCAGAGCGACTGGCGAGCGCGTGCGGCGCGCGATGGATCGACTCCCCTGTGTCGGGTGGCTTACCGCTGGCGCGTGCGGGAAGGCTCATCGTGTTTGCCGGTGGCGACGCCGATGACATTGCGCGCGCGGCGCCGGTGTTCGAGGCGCTGGCGCAGCGCGTGACGCACATGGGTGGACACGGCGCCGGCCAGCTGGCGAAGAGTTGCAACCAGATGATCGTGGCCTGCAATCTGGTCACGATCGCCGAGATGCTGGCGTTCGCGAGCCAATCCGGCATCGACGCCACGCGGCTGCCGGGTGCGTTGGCTGGTGGCTTCGCCGATTCGCTGCCCTTGCAGATTTTCGGATCGCGCATGGCAGCCGGTGTGGACTCGCCGCGCATCGGCGGACTGGCCACTTTCCGAAAGGACATCGATCAGGTGGTGCGCCTGGCTGGCGAGTGCGGGGCCTATGCGCCGATGGCCACGCGCGCGTCGGAGGTGATGTTGGAGGCCAGCCGCACGGAGAGCATCGGGGCCGATCCTGATGTGTCGCGGATGGTGCGGCTGTTCCTCGAGCGCGCTGCGGGCAACGCCGAAGGCGGCGCGTCGTGACCAAGCGCTTCCGCTCGGCCAACATCCACGAGGGAATGCTGCGCGCGCCGACCCGCGCGTTTTTGCAGGCGCTTGGCCAGGACGACGACGAAATCGCGCGTCCGCACATCGGCGTGTTTCACACGGGCGGCGAAATGAGCCCGTGCAACATGCTGCTGCGCGATCAGGCGCTGCACGCCAAAACCGGGATCTACGCCGCCGGCGGCATGCCGCACGAGTGTCCGGTGGCGTCGGTATCGGATGGGTTGTCGATTGCGCACAGCGGCATGCGTTTTTCGCTCGTGTCGCGCGAGATCATCGCTGACAGTGTGGAAGCGTCAACGCGCGGGCATCAGTGGGACGGCATCTTCGCGATCGGCGGCTGCGACAAGAATCTGCCCGGCCTTATGATGGGGATCGTGCGCTGCAACGTGCCCGGCGTGTTCGTGCATGGCGGTGCGGCGCTGCCTGGCCATTTCCGCGGACGCGATACGAACATCGGCGAAACGTACGAGATGATCGGCAAGGTGCTGGCCCACGAAGCGACAGCGGACGATCTGCACGAGATCACGCATTCGTGCCTGCCCACGGCGGGATCGTGCGCCGGTCAGTTCACGGCGAATACGATGGGCATGGTATCGGAGGCGCTGGGACTGGCTCCCATCGGCTCGAGCATGATTCCCGCCGTGTACAGCGAACGCGCGCCCCTCATGCGACGGGCCGGCGTGGCGCTGATGCGCGCCGTCATGGGAGACGGTCCACTGCCGCGCGATATCGTGACGCGCGAGTCGCTCGAGAATGCGTGTGCGGTGGTGTCGGCCACCGGCGGCTCCACCAACGCCGCGCTGCACCTGCCGGCGATCGCGCACGAGGCCGGCATCCGCTTTCACCTCGATGACGTGGCCGCGGTGTTCGCGCGCACGCCGCTAATCGCCGACCTGCAGCCGGGCGGCCGCTTCCTGGCGCGCGACCTCTACCACGTGGGCGGCGCCGGCGTGGTGATGCGCGCACTGCTCGAGGCGGGCGCGCTGCATGGCGACTGTCTCACGTTCACCGGGCGCACGCTAGCCCAGGAACTGGAAGGCGCCGCGCTGCCCGATGGTGAGGTGGTGCGTCCGGTGGCCAATGCGCGCTCCACCGACGGCGGCGTGACGATGCTCACCGGCAACCTCTGCCCCGACGGCGCGCTGCTAAAAACGGCGGGACTGGCCACGCTTGTGCATCGCGGCCCGGCGCGGGTGTTCGAATCGGAAGAGCAGGCGCAGGCGGCGGTGCGCGACCAGCGCTACGAACGCGGCGACGTGATCGTGATCCGCAACGAAGGCCCGCGAGGCGGCCCGGGGATGCGCGAAATGCTCGGCATTACCGCCTTGATTTACGGGCAGGGAATGGGCGCCGACGTGGCCCTGCTCACCGACGGCCGCTTCAGCGGCGCCACCCGCGGCCTCTGCATAGGCCACGCGGGGCCGGAAGCGGCCGATAGAGGCCCGATCGCCCTGCTCCGCGACGGAGATATCATCGCGATCGACGCGCGCCCTGAGGCGCGCCGTATCATGGTGGAGCTGAGCGACGAGGAGCTGGCCGCACGATTGGCCGCGCTACCGGAGACGGTGCCGGTACGACTCGGCGGGGTGCTGGAGAAGTACACCCGGCTGGTGGGCCCGGCACATCAGGGTGCGGTCACACACTCGGGCGCGGTGGAGTGGCCCGCAGACCACTAGCTACCGCGGTGCCGCTACCGCGGTGCCGCTACCGTGGCGCCGCCGGCATGGCGGGCATGCACATCACGAAGATCTGATAGCGGGTCTGCCCCGGCGGCACCCGCAGCATGTCGTTTACCCGCAGTTCGGCATCCGTGCCCAGCAACGCTTCGGCGTTGATGTTGAATAGGCAGTCAGCCTGCTCCCAGCGAAAGCGCAGCGATCCCTCGTTCGGCGAATCGCGCGGCTCAGGGGTACGCACCCACTTCGCCGCGCGCAGCAGCTCGTAGAAGCGGACCGCTTCCGGGCCCACGCCAATCTCCGTACTGCCGGCCGCGGTGATCCGGCATCCGGGAACCCGTTTCTGCGTGCGCCAGTCGTCGATCGTGTCGACTTCGACCTCAACGCCCATGTGCCGCTCGTTGCGCAAAAAGCGCGCCGCCGCCTCACAGTGTGACGTATCAGCAACGAGTGGCGCAACCATCAGCGCCAGCAGAGCAGCCATCACCATCGAGTCGATAACCTCCGCACCGTCGTACGCGGTGCTAAAATACGCGGATCGTTGGCCAGCGCGGCGCCGCGCGGCGGAAGCAGTCCCATTGAGTCTAATACCATGCTGACCGGCGGACGTCCCACCCTCGCCCAATTCATCATCGAAGAACGCCGGCGGGCTCCGGCGGCCACCGGCGATTTCGATGCGCTCATCACCGATATCGCACTCGCCTGCAAGGCGATTTCCCAACGCGTGGCGCTCGGCGTGCTCGTCGCTGCCGACCAGGCGGTACGGCAGCGCAATGTCCACGGCGAGGAACAACAACCCCTCGATCTTGCCGCTAATGACATGTTCCTGCGGGCCGCCGAGTCGGGCGGCCATCTCGCTGGGATGGTGTCGGAAGAGCTCGAGCTCCCGTATCAGATTCCCGCGCATCTGCCGCGCGGCAAATACCTGCTCCTGTTCGATCCACTTGATGGCTCGTCGAACATCGAGGTGAACGTGTCGGTCGGCAGCATCTTCTCGGTGTTACGTGCGCCGACGCCGGGGGCGCACGCACGGCTCGCGGATTTCCTGCAGCCCGGCACCGCGCAAGTCTGCGCCGGATACGCCATCTATGGACCGAGCACGATGTTGGTGCTCACGTTCGGTCGCGGGACACACGGATTCACCCTCGACCC
>Ga0049081_10000363_pt1 | contig 17407 bp, 17 predicted proteins | sample GreLakmeER78MSRF_FD_66717 | JGI IMG/M metagenome (GOLD analysis project Ga0049081, IMG submission 66717) | Freshwater lentic microbial communities from great Laurentian Lakes, MI, USA - Great Lakes metaG ER78MSRF | ecosystem: Environmental > Aquatic > Freshwater > Lake | place: Great Lakes...
GTGTCTTGAATGACAACCGTTACCATGAACCACTTCTTTTGCAGGTTTGTCGTACCTAGAATGTTCTTAACCGAGATCTTGTGCGCATTCTTGTACTCCCAGTCGTTCGAGGTATCTGTGCATCGATTGGCCGCAGCGGCACGGCTCACATCCGGCGTCTCATTGGTGTTGAACTCCACCGTTAGAACGTCCATGTTACGCTCGAACTTCACCAGCGGGCCCTTGATCATCACGTTTCTCTTGGACTTGCCACATATGTTCTTGTAGTCATACAAGGTCTTATCGCCACGAAGGAATAGGATTGTGCTATCCGTTGACAGAGAGTCATCCGTTTCCACAGCGTTGCTCGTTGTTGCCGGCTTTGCAGATATATTCATACCTGTTGTTGAGGTGGTGTCCATATAAAGCCAAAAGTTGTATGTATACTCAATACCGGACAGCTGGTTCACGGACGGAGTGATCGGAATATACGCCGGCGACTTGCGGTCCGACGTGTTGTAGACCTCGTTGTATGCGAATCCAAAGTCCTTGACGCCATCAAACACGGCCACCTTCTTGCGCGTCTTGCCCGCATCCTGGATCGCGCGCAGAGCCTCCATATTATAGATAGAGAACCCGATCACAAATAGGATCATCACTAGCGCAATCGCAAGAATAACTTGCAGTAGTGTTCCAAGACCGGCCATTGCCTAATAAAACTCTACAAGGGAGATAGAAAATATGCTGTCGAATGTGCGCTTCCGCAGCTCCGGTGCCATTCCGCGAAACATGCGCGAAGGATCGGCTAAGATCGTAACATGCCGTCAAACCATTCTCGGCATTCACCCTCTTGCTCCGCCTTCGGCCGCCCCGCCGGCAGCCAAGCCTTCCTCGCGTGCACGAAAGGCTGCCCGTCGTCGTGGAGAGCAATCGCAGACAGAGGACGTTCCCAACGGCACCACCAAAACAACCCTATTAGTGTTCTCTGAGCTTAAGGTCGCAGCTAAAATTGTCAATGAGCTCAAAGCCAGTGGATTCGCTCACTACCCTCTCGAGATAGAGACCATAGATGTAAGCGATATTGAAAAATTATGCATCATGTCCTTCTTTGACATGTACCTATTGTACAATGTGCTCCAAGCCCCCAATCATGCATTGCACGCCGATTGCTATTCCTTTCATACTACTGAGCTCCCCAACCGCCAATTCCTCAACTTTTATCTTAAGGGACTAGCCTAGTCGGCCTGCTACGGCCTTATGGACTAGCCTAGCTTGTAAACCGGCGAGCGTACACCATAGACGGGTAGGCCCATCTTGGCAAGAAGGCTGTCAATGGGGCCCGACATGTAGTCATTGTAAACATCCTTTGCGTTAATATCATAGTTATAGAATTTGATTTTTGATACAAGGCCGGAGAAACCCGGGCCAGCATCCTCGGTCATCGAGCCACCCACCCAAATGTTGCCCGACCGATCTAGCTGTAGGTTTTGCATAGCTAGTTCCGTGGCGACGGTGCTGCTGTAGGCCTCTTCGGACTTGCGGATCTTGACGAGCTCGCCATCGACATAGGCCATGATGTTGCCCGAGTTTGAGTTCTCGTTCACCACCACTGCGACATGCACCCACCGTTGCAGCGGAATGTAGTCAATCGTAATACCATGGTTCTGCACAAGATGCATTGCTAGAGTAGCAGCTGTTGTTGCCGTTGATGTGCTCTTGACCGGCGAGAAACCAATGTGCAGCTTGTTGGTATCACTATCAAGGAAGACTACAGGCGACGGCGATGCGTCTAGGATGGTCTGGTCACCGCGATGGAACACATGGCGCATAGTGCCCTTGAACTTATCAAGGTCATGGACGTAGATCCAGAAGGTGATCGCGGTACGCTTGCCATTGCCTGCAGAAGGAATGCCGTCCGCCATGAGCTTCGAGTACTCTGTGCCGACGACGGGGTAGCGCGACTGGGGCACAAGGAAGGACTTCTTGCTGATCAGGTATCGGTTGATGAGCCAGTAAAGGGCAAATGCGACACCAAAGGCAACCAGCGAGGCTGCAATGAGCCCGGTGAGAATTGCACCCACGTTGCCCGATGCCACCTTGGTGAAACGGCCTAGAGTATCGCGAGATGCCGCTGCGAGTGCGGCCATACGGCTGGGGCCTTGAGGACCTTGAGGGCCGGGGGCGCCCTTAGGCGCAAATGCCGGACGAGCACCCTGGAATGGCCCACGACCAGCAGGAGCCGCCGGGGCCGCTGCCGCTGCAGGTGCCGGAGCAGGAGCTGCCGGAGCCGCCGCCGCAGGAGGCACATTTGATGATGGTTCAGAATCCATACTTCGCTACATGTAAAGTAGAAATAATTCAAAATCCAACGTCCTTCCAAGGGAAGCTATCTTTAAAATTCTGGCGCTCTCGCTTCTTTTGCAAAGAGAGTTGGCTAAATATCTTGGTAAAGCATACTTTATCGATCACGTCCTTCTCACACTTTTTGTAAGGAAACTTTTGCAACGTATGGATCGCCGCGATCACATTCTCAACCGACGTCTCGGGGGCGCAAGAAGACATCATGTAGTCCCAATCGCACATATACCTCATGATTTGCAAATAGCCCGATTGCTTTTGAACCTTTAGTCCCTTTCTTTTGTCCAATTCCGTCAATAAATTTTCGTGAAAGCGAAGAGGATGCAGCCACGGATCTTGTTGTACAAGAGATCGCATCTGATCAGCATTCATCCGGAATACATCGGCAATATCACCCCGAGCATCTTTGGTCGCTCCCGTGCCGCCTTGCACGCTTGCACCTGTGCCGTGTCCGAGTAATGCTAGAGCATACGTGATGTTGCCATCGCATTTCTCTATTGCGCCCATGATGTCCGTTGCATTGATTATTGGAGCAGCTAGATGCCGAAGTATAATAAACATGTCACCTTCGCACTTTTGCTGCATCCGAACGATACGCATGTTATTTAGCTTTTTCTCAAAGGCACGTGGACCGATCAATATAACCGGTATACGTATAGAATTCTTAGAAAGAAAATCAGCCAATGTATTCAAGAAACACCGATCGAATTGACACCATACATCGATGTCATCCACGACCACGGCGCGCGCAAGATGCGTTTGTGCTATCTCATTCATCAAATTCGTAGATGATGCCTTTTGAATCAAGTCGATCACTTCGCGAACATGGGAACATGACTCGCTTGATATCCACACGGGCTCATAGCCCATCTCCTTTAAAGTGCATCGGACTATGTAAGTCTTGCCGATCCCCGGCTTTCCTAGCACTGCTATTGGAGTCGTTTGGGGCGCATTTAGTTGTACTTTCAATTGAAGAAGCATTCTGGGGCTTCACTGCTTCTTCTTGCTCGCTTTTCTTATACCCCTATCGCTTCAATGACAACAGCCACGTAATAAAAGAATATGCCTAGGAATGGAAACAGGAATGCGGGCGCAAACATGCTCACATTTTCCGTTATGCCAATCCCGAATGTCTTTGCCCTACCCTCGGCATCAAAGAAGAGTGCGGGCTGTAGGGTCACAATGAGAAACACGGTGAGGATGTACAAAAGGATCGCAAACTGCCATCGCTTGAATGTAAAGGAAATCGATACCATCTCCCTCTGCTATAATATAAATACGTAATAATGAGTAAGCAGGCAAGCGAGCAAGCAAAACAGGTGAATGGGCCGACAAGCACCCGCCTTTGGCCTCTTAATTGCATTGATTGTAATATCGGCGATCCTTGGGTCCATCGAAGCCTTTGCCACAGGGCCAAGTGAGGCTCCCGTTGTTTATACGACAAATAAGGTAAATCATATCAACTGGATCGCCGAATGGAATCGCAAGGCGGACATACGGATTATCACCGACGCTGAAGTCGATGGGATCATAGAGGACCGCATTCCGCGACCGGCAACTGATTCCTTTATATGTCTCTCTAAGCCCATTGCTATCAAGAAGGGATTCGGAGATAGCGAGCCGATTGCAAGCTCCGGTCAAGGATACTTTGTGCGTTTGACGCTTCCCGAAATAGCCCATAAAGAAACATGTGCCTTCGACTTCAAAGGGCGGCGCATTGGATACTTGACCGATGATGACAAGTACATGATTCAAGCGATCATTGCCGCGTATCGCATACCTGAGCGGTCGGTGCAACTTGTCAACATTCCTATGAGCCAATGGATGCAGTTTGAGACCCTCTTTCGAACCGGGGTCGTCGATCTTGTCATCACAAACGTAATAGCCGGTAGTCCTTTTAGCTTGCTTCTTCAAATTCAAAGTATTCTTATCGATGGCTTCAAAGGCATTGACCCCGAACGCATGAGGCTCTTTTACCCATGGGGCAAGCTCGTGAACATGCCCAAAGAAACCCTTCGGCGACCAAGTGCAAAGAATCTTGTAGGGCAAGGCGACGTCTTCGAAATGCAAATGGGCCTATATCCATTGGAGGTCAGTGGGACTCGCGAGGCATTCGCCGACATTGCCCGGTTAGAATACGATAGAGAGGCAATGGATCCGGCTTTCAAATGTTATGGCAACAAGTCTATCGAGTCCAAGGCACATTGTATGTCCGCTTATAACGAAATTGGCGAAAGAAAGCGAAAGCCAACAGCATGGGATCGACCATGTTTGACAGACGAGGATTGCCCCTTTTTTACAGGTGAACACGGAGGATGCGAAAAAGGATCGGGAGTGTGCGAATTGCCCATCGGCGTAAAGCGGATCGGTTTTCGTCTTCACGATGCGTCCGGTACAAATGCGCCCTTTTGTTATGCACCAAATGGCGATTGTGGCATAAATGGAGACTATGCTTTCGAAAAAGATGGCAAAGTATCAGATATTATGTTATAGCATAATGTTAAGATGCGCACTATTACGGTCGTCGCGGTCATTTTTGCTATTGCAGCTCTCGCGGCGATCACGGCTCTTGTTGTGTTACGCTCGCGCCATGAGCGCTTTAGTCTCATTCACGATCCACCAATCAAATGCGCGTATTCGAAGGCCTACTACTATGAACTTGACAATCTTGCTTTTGAAAATGCGCTTCGCACTGTGTTTGGGACCACCGGGACCACAGAGGCGAAAGGATCGATTACGACACCACTGAGCAAGAAAGAAATCGAAAGCATACGCTTGTTTCTTCTTGGAAAAATGAATGCGCGTCTTGAAAAAGAGTTTGCACTCCCCGGCGATATAGTGACGCCTTTTCAGATAGTTGACGAAGCTGTTGTTGAGGTCCGAAGCCTTGGCGGCCTTGGCTTCGAGCGCCAAGTTGTATTTGATGTTATTACGTATCGGCTCTCAAAGTATCATGGGAAGCACATTCGCTTTGAAATTTCCATCTTAGGATCCTCTTACATTGTAAGGTCGGCACGAGTTATAGGAATCATTCCCGAAGAAGAGATTGCCATGTTCCCCATCAGTGCAAGCGATTCAAAAGCATCGACATTGTCACCTTATTAGCTTTGTGACTAGAGGTTATTGAAGGCCTTTATGATTTGCTTTCTCTCCTCGCTGACGTTTTCGTACCGCGCAAGTGCAGCTAATTTTTCTTTTTCGCGATTCAATGTCACCGTATTTTGGATTTCATTGACTGACTGCACCTCGAGTGCGTTTTTGACCATCGTGCGAATATTATCCCGAGTATCAATTGTTATCTGCTGCTTATATTTCTCTAAGAAGAAGATCACACACTTTTCGTAATACATTTTCAACGAAATGTCGGATAAATCCTCGGCTTTCTTTAAGAATTCAAGGACTTTAACGAACTCGGGGGTACCTGATAGGTCTCGTTTCATGGCACCAATAGCTCGTATAAACACTTGAACATCAAGCTTACTCGATCTATATCTTAGTTTGGCATCCACCTTGATATTATCAAGAATGTTTCGGCTTTGAGTTATGATAAAATCAGGCATTACTGCTTTGTCGGCATTGTCGGCCTTAACAGCCGTAGCATTTGGGACAGGGTGCACAAGACGGATATCGGGTATCCCATAGTGTACCTTGTATATAATCCGGTTTGGATTCTTAACGTGCTCGAGCTCAGGAGCTTTTTGGTCAAGCTTGTTCACCCAGATCGCTTTCCTCATGCTTGAAGGGACCCCCCCGGACTTCTCTTGGATTGCCTTGCTAACAGAATATTGAAGGCTATACTCTATGCGGCCGTTGCATTGCACCATGGTTGCAAAGTCCTTCAACGACGTTATCTTCATGTTCTTAAAGGATCCTTGGCAGCTTCGCTTGGATCTTGCGACCCACTCCTCTTCCACCTCGCTAATCTTAGCGCTTAGGCTTTGTAGGTCGAGGGCCGCGAAGAGTGTTTCCGTAGTTCCGCATAGCTTGCACAAGACTTTGTAGTTGGCGACTGACTCACGATTTTCACAATCAATCCTATCAATCATATTGCGCAAAAGCTCATGTACAAGGTGCTTGCTTCCGCTCCAATCGTGTCGCGGGTTCATGTCCATAACTTGGTACATGCCATAGCTTTGATTGTTTTTGCATGCTTGAATCCAAACTTCAAATACATAGTCTTGAAACATTTTGATCCAAATGCCTTTCTCAACTAACTCATTGTTCTCAAAGTCAGCTTTGAACTTCTCTTCAAGTTTCTTCTTCCACCATTCCTTTTCAATATCATGGCTAAAGCTACCTACATTGTAATTGTCGAGCTCTTTGAGAACCCGAACAAAATACTCGAATGACGCTGCGAATGTAGAGCCAACTACACTTTCGTAAAACTCATCACTTATGAAAACACGATCTAGGCGTTGTTCTTGATCTTGTAAATATTCTTGTTCAGCGTCGCCATCAAATCCCAGGTCATTTTCTGCATTACCCGGAGCAGCGGCGGCAGGTGCAGGTATGGCATCGTTTCCTTGGTCGTCGCGCTTGTCATCGCCGTCGCCGTCTTCGCCGTATGCAATGTTATTTCGAGCATCATCTTCGTCGGCCCCAGCACCCGGACCGCCACCACTCGGGTCGTTCGCTTCATAGCCTCCTGAAAGCCCCGATGTTTGATCCAACATATTTCCAGCATATCCCTCGGTGTCTTCTCCTTGTTTGATCTCTGCAATTTCAGTGTATGTATAAAGGAATGGCTCTGTCCGGTCAAACGGCTTGATCAATAGTGGATACTTTTCATCCTCATGCGGAGTTGGCTTTTCCGAGAAACGATCAATGATCTCTTTTCGAATAAGCTTGTTCATAATGTCCTTGTTTGCTTTCATGATACGGATGATGTCATCTGTCGCATTCGCATCGAGCAAAACACTTGGTGGAATGATTTCTATTGACATGGCACCCGAGGCACCGGAGGCGGATGGGCCCGCAAGGGCATTGGCTTCCTCGAGAGGCTCGTAGTTTGCAGCTGACTTGACAAGATCAATAAACTGCCTCCATTGCGATGCATCCGCGCGTGGTGTTGGTGGGGTTCTGTTGGCTGCACGGGTGCTTGGAGCGCCCGGATTGCTAGGGGCGCCCGGATTAGGATTGGCTTTCTCGAGTGCTTCTTTCAAGCTAGCAAAATCTTCGCCAGCAAGGATGTCAAAGATCGCACCGTACTTGTAAAGGAGAACACGCGCCATGTGCTCACTCACATCCGTTTGATCGCCCAATAATGCAAAAGCATCGTCCTTTGTTGGCACGTTGGTTAAAGTATATTTTGAAGCGATATTCGCGTCACCCGCTTCTACACGCTCGTGCATGTATTCATCGATCACATCCGTTGGAAAAATATACTTATATTCAGTCTCTGGCCGGGCCAGAAGAGACATTTTACTATCGATTGGCAAGTACATGGCCAAGTGATCATCCAAGAGAATCATTCGCCGAAAAGATTTGGGAAACTCTGAACATCCTGCTGGGTATGATCGATTGCTATCAGAATCAATGCCCGAATATGCATCATAGCGCCGTTCATTGTACCGGGTGCGCTCAACAAGTGGCTTCTTGTACCTTATATACGCCTCTGCTGTGTCCATGTCGCTCATCGTTTTGTAACCATTGCACAACACAGGGATAATGCCCGAGGTTTTCACGCGATCATCATCGGAGAAAAGGGCTTTGCGGTAGGCCTTGTAAATGTTGAGGAAAGCACTCGCGCGTATTTCGTCTTTTGTGAAGCTTTGAATGTAGTTGAGCATCTCGGAATCCGTGCCAAATAAGTTAAAGTCGCCTTTGTGGATCTTGAATAACTCGTCAAATGTAAGGATCTCCGGAACATATATGCGCGGGAATTCTTCGGCTTCTTCTGCGGCGACCTCTTGATCCACACATCTCTTTTCATAAAACTTCCAGAATTCTTTTACATTCGGAGCATCACCCATAAACGTATATTCATAGCCGACATTGACCTTTTTGACCATGGGCATGTAAATATCATTTTGGGAAGTTGTCTTGCGATGTATGAACATCACGACATCGTTTTCGGCCGGCATTTTCGCGTCTTCCATGCAAACCACAGAAGCCTCGTCCATTATAAAGGCCCGAACGTTGTCACCTAGGTGGTCCAAAAGACCCTCGTCTCCGATCATACTCAAATCTTGTGCTTGAGCGTTTTGATCCTCCATTGTTTTAGAGCGATAATTGTCGGTATCCATCAGATATAAGCATGCATGCGCAAGGCTATAATCCTCTCTTTCCAAATCATGTATTTCAAAGTTTCCCATCGATGGAATCGTCGCCTCAGTCATGCCGCGCGCCCACTTATCCTATCCCGAGCAAAAGATTACACCTTGTTAGCCGACCACGCATGCGATGCGCTTTCAATCTCGCCGGCAACCTCATTCAAGATCGACAGCATCACATTTAGACCACGGCCTTCGGTGTCCTCACCCGTGTTGATGCGAATGACCACAGATTTCTCAAGTGGGTGTGGGCAAAAGTAGCCGATATACGTGAGCTTATACTTATTATCGGATCCTCCATGTCGAATGTACTTGATGTGCGCATACGATTGCACAAGGTGACCTACCGTATCATCTTCATTCAAAAAGGTAAATTCGGTCATGTTGTTAACGGGTTTTGGGGCAATTTCGCCACTCTCGAGCATATCAATCATTCCCGTGATCTTGCTGTGCATAATACGAATGGCCTCCGACACGATATCATGGGCCGTCATACCCGTTTCAGGCTCGAGCTCAAAGATGAACTCTTTCGGATCACCGTACTCATCGGCGATGAATGCCCGCTCACTTTCAATTATCGACTTACCCGCGCCCTTCTCGGTGTCTTGCTTGAAGCTTAGAGTACAAAGAGAAACGGGCGCAAATCCAGCATGCATACCGGCAGTGCCGATCGTTGGAATACCTGTCGCATGTAGTTGTTCTTTGGCACGAAGATGCGTGATCACAATGTCACCATTACGGAAATACTTCTCAATCGGAACGATCTCGCCCTTGTACTTGCAGGTAAAGTCCTTGGTCTTCACCCGGATCATTTCATTCGTCGTGTTTTTAACGTTCACCTCAAACTCAAGAAGGTCGTCTGTGCCTCCGGCTTCCTTAGCATATGCTTTGGTTTCATCGAGCGACATGAAGACGGGCAGGAGGCCAAGGCGGTGCTGCATAAACTCATTGTGAAGCGGACCATTGTTTACATGAATCTTAAAACTCGGGCTATCCTCGCACATAAAACCTACTACCGCTATGTTTGTGAGAATGATCCGTCGAAGGCCATTTACGAATGCAAGACCCAGCGACGGCTCTTTGATCTCAAACCGATAACGACCAGTAGCCTCATTCGCATCTTTGATGATCGGGGTGAACATTGCAAATGAGCTTTACCTTATGCTGCCTAAATACTTAGCGCGTCATTTTTTTAAGCCCCTTTCGTTTATGCATTTTAGGAACCCCAAATAATACCCACCCGCTTAATTCTTATCTCAATATCAATCCTCTTTCCGAATGATGAATCAATGTTATCGCATTTGCTCTGTATCAGAATTCCATACCAGCAAACTGTTGTACAATATCGGGTACATTTTTAGCTTTCTCGAGAGTCGAGAGCGCCTTACAGAAGAAATGCCGAAGCACGAAGACATCGTGAGCATTTTCTGTGGACGGTGCCGTCTTTATGTTCTTAAGGTGAAACCAAGCTACCTTTTTGTAATAGATTACCCATCGCTCGACATGTACAAGATCAATTTGTCGAAGATCGCCTTGATACGACCTCCGCAGAGTTTGAATCATATTTGTCCATTTCGCAATGGCCTTTTCATTTCCTTTTCTTTCCATTCCCGTAATTCACAAAGTCCCAATGTAGAAAAGTTCAATTTTTTATTTTAAAATGGTAAGTTTCGATTCAAAGACAGAATTTCGGAGTCAGATTAGGCCTCTAAAAACTCGAATTTCTATAAGGTTGCGAAGTCGGCTTTTTAATCAAAACTCATACCATTTGTATGCGTTCGGATTCAGAAAGTCACAAAAACTCACGAGAAAACTCGTCGGCAGGTTGTCAAGTTTTAGGCACTTTTTCAAAATCTTTATTTACAAACTAGGGGGTATACCCCCCTGATTACATTCTGCTAAATGCCTCTTCAAGTGATAGAGGTTCATCGATCAGATCAGTGTGGCTAAAAAGAGCCAAAAACAGCAAATTCTCTTTTTTTCTGAAATAGCCGGACGGCATTACACCGTTGGCTTTTACAATACCTCATTCGCATTCTAGTGATGTTTTTGAAACTATTGAAATTCTTACCACATAGAAGAAAAAAAACGGACTTAGCTTGCTTGGCAGGTTATAACTATTTCAAATCGTTTGAAAAGTACGCTAGGGCCAATGATTCAGCCTTGAAGCTTATAAGATGATCCTGTATCCTCTATCAAGTAGGGAAATCCTTAAAAATCATTAAAAGTTGTGAAAATACACTTGATTCTAATGTGAAATCCATGGGAACTCCGTGTAGCTATATTAAGGAGGCAACTTGGCGCGTTGCGGTTCTTAGATCTTAGGGCCCTTGGACTTTTTGGCGGCGCAGGCCAAAGTTCCCGCTTAATATAGCTACACGCAGTTACCACGGGAGTTCATTGAGTTGATATGGCTTTTGGCTATAAAAATCTTTAAAATGTAGAATGCGTTCATTATTATGTCTCGAAAATGTGATGTCGAGTTAGTAGTGTGTAATGATCCTTTTTTTCAGTGAGCATTGTCAATATTGCCGGATGCTTTTGGAAACGATTAAGCGCCATGATGCAAATAAAACTATTAAACTAGCATCTATAGAATCTCTAAAAGCAAGTGGACATGCTGTCCCTGCAAAGATTCACTCTGTCCCAGCGCTCATGCTTCTTGGCCCATCTCGTGAATTCATGTTCGGAAAGGCAGTGTTTGACTATCTCTTACTTCCAGGCACCGGGCGTCTCTTAGTACCCAAGGGCCCATCGGGTCCGACTGGGCGTCCTGCAGGCACTGCAAGCAGCGGAAGCACTGCAACCGACGAGCTTAATCTGATGGCCTTCTCGATAAATCATATAGGGCGAAGTGCTGATAACTTTGCATCTCTAAGTGAAGATGACAATGATGGCGCATCGGGACTAAGCGATCGAGGCTATAACTGGACATCCATTCAAGACATTGCTTCTGTCCCCGATGCGCAAAATAACATTACTGCCGAAGAAACACGATCAAAGAAGGGACTTCCCGACCTTGATGCTTTCCGAGCCCAACGTGATGTTGATTTAGGCCGATAGTCCGTAAGGCCGCAAGGATATAAAGGAATAATTCTTTAGGGTAAGTAGAAGTCGGTTTACTCGCATTGCTAATATGGATTACGTTACGAAGTTTAATGACACCTTCCAAGAGCTTGTCGATGACTTGGCAAAGACATTTCCTGAAGATCAGGACCTCGAAATGTACACAATTGCAATTCAAGCCGCAGTGTTCGCAAATAAGAATCTATTAGTTGAAGTCTTCCGTGACAAAGTATCCGACGATTGGAAGGGCAAGATCCTCGAGCGTGATGAGTCTTTCTTCTTAAAAACCGACTACAAGGATTGCGTTGATGGGCTTGATAACAGCGATCTTAGCATTATTACAAAGCTAAAGCAATATTGGCATAAGCTCGAGGAGGTAGACAAGGAAACGGTTTGGAAGTACCTTCGCGTTATCGTCCTTCTCCATAAAAAGATTTGTATATAAAGGAATCGTTGCTTAGCTAGATATCAAATGTCCGTGTCTGTCTCAGCGCGCGTATTTAACCAATACTATTTCAATGTCCTCCGCCAGCTTAAGAGCATTGCGCGCACCCAAAAGAACAAAGTAGTACTCAAGGCGATTAAGAAGCATTACTCAAGCTGGGATACTCAGTCGGACGAGTATCAAGCATGGTTTAATGGCGATACGGAGACTGAGGCCACCGATCGCCCATGGGCTGCATACGAGGCAGATGCTAGTGTGTATGACACGTGGACAAAGAGTGAAGTTTTCATTTATCGTGAGATTTCTCTTGATCTAATCGAGGCACTTCTTACAGATTCGAATACAATCCATCACTTTCTAACAGCACTGTGCATCTTTCGGAAGCCAATGGACTCGGCCACCCTCGAGACGACCCTTGCCGCTGTAAAGGCGACGGCAACGGCAACTTCAGTTGCCTCTGACGCAGAGGATCCTCTTGTCACACGACTCAAGACATTCAGAGCTGGTGTGGGTGCGGGCGTTGGCGCAGGCGTGAGCAAGCCGGGGCTTGAGGCCTTTGCGGGGCTTGAGAACACATCTATTGGCAAAATGGCGAAAGAGATCATGGATGAGATTGATGTGTCTGAACTCCAAAAGTCAATCGGCGATGATGGAGATATCTTTAAAGCTCTATCGAACCCCGATAATGGTATTATGAAGCTCGTTTCGACTGTTAGTCAAAAGATGATGGAAAAGATGAGCAGCGGCGAGCTGAAGCAAGAATCGATAATTGGCGATGCCATGTCCTTTTTTGGTAAGGCAATGGGTGGAGCGGGCGGCACAGACGGTGGAGCTCCGGATATGATGAAGACCATTCAAGGTCTAATGCAAGGAATGACAGGAGGATCTGGAGGAGCCGGAGGCGGCCTCGGTGGTGGCGGACTTGCTGATATGATGAAAGCTATGAGTAGCATGGGCCTTGGTGGCAACAATGGCGGCAATGGCGGTGGTCATCGTAAGCATTCTTCGCGCCATACCGCGAGAACGCTGGCACGCAAGACGGCCAGGAAGGCCGAGAAGGCAACAAAGGGCACGGGGGATAAAGAAAATGTGGATGAAACATAGGAGTAGATAAGCATAGAATCAAATATGATTTGGTACGAGGACCTCAGCCAATTCCTTGGACCCAATACGTATTTTATCATAGCACCGTCCAACGACATGACCCTCGAGGAGAAGCTCAATGCGATCGTGCGATTTTTCTTGTACCTTGGTGTGTTTCTCGCAATTTTCCACCGGGACTCTCGCTACCTGTTCTTTGGCATTATCGCCGGTGGTGTATCCATTGTGCTCTACAACCACGAGCAAAAGCTCAAGGCCCAAGCCGAGCGCTTCTTAGAAAAGAAGGATCTTGATATCGTTGACAACAAGGTATGTGTCCGATCAACTGTAGAGAACCCCTTCATGAACCCTAGCGTTTACGATATCGGTGCATCGCCGGATCGCCCACCTGCTTGTGCCAGTGCCGAGCACCCTCGCATTCAAACTGCCATTGAAGACAACTTCACTGCGCGCCTCTTCCGCGATGTAGGTGACCTTTACGGCAAGAATGCCTCCCAACGCGAATTTTACACGGTTCCCAACACAACCATCCCAAACAACCAGACCGGCTTTGCCGAATGGCTATATGGTAAGGGCGCTTCCTGTAAGGAAAACAATGGCGACCAATGCGTAGAGAACATCGAGTTTACACGGACACGCCACCGCATGGCATGATACATGGCATAATAATATTAAGCTGTTATAGAAATAGATACAGCGCAAGATGGCAACTAATGTTTTTCTTGACTCGCGCCGAGTGTGCAGCGATGACTGCGCCAAAGAGGCACGCGATAACCAGAATGAATCCATGTTTGGTTACTCCGTCTATCAACACCTACCCGTCGCATGCAAGGATCCCAACGCGCGCGTTCCATCTTTCATGTACGACCACGTGAACCTGCGCGGTCGTCCGGGCTACGGTCTATCCGATGGTTGCCTCATTGACCGCTCTTCCGGCCTTCGCAATGATCCCACGTCGCTAACCCGCGATCGCTGCCGCGTCCAGCTATCCTCTCGCATCTTTCACGCAGGTCCTAACCTGAAGCCGGGTGTGCCGAACCCCGATGTTGAAATGCCCATCCAGCAAGGCTCATCTTCGGGTGATCTAGATGGCATCAAGTTCCCTTGCAAGCGTGCGATCATGGAGACCCTTACCAATGTCCCCACCCCGCTCCTACCGTGCATGAAGGACATCCAAAACCCCAATAACATCGTCGAGCCGTGGACACGCGGTGGCGTTGATAGCCGCGACTACATGCTTCGCCAACAAATCATCAACGATTGCCGCATTAATCGTGTGACCACTGGCAAGACAGCCTAATCGGCCAATGCACGGGCCTACGGGCTTTTTCTTTTCATAAACTAGAAGAGACAGTTATCTTTATGAGCTTTAATCGTTCAAGCTATGATTCGTGCACATACTCGCGAAACCTTAAAGAAAACGTAGGCATTCTATCATATGTGCTATCACCCTATCGTTTTGAGCACCAAAACAAATGTCGGCATGAACTTGGCCTTGTGGCCGGATCTGCTGTTTCTCACGTGAACGGCAACATCGTGGATCTCGAGTCTGACCTTCGAGGACAGACGCGTTTTCTCACAAAGTGCCCGACGAACGCAGCTCGTCCCATCGTGCAAGGCCAGCCCATTACGAATGACAAGACGCGCCCTATTGACACATCCGCACGCCATCTGCCATCTTGCCAAATGATATCCTACCGCGCTGTGCCTCTTCCGCCTCCTATGAATACTCCCAAGTGCCCAACCGGCTTTTCTGCCAAAGTCGCCAACTTTTTTGGCTGGTAATTGTAGATGGCGAATTCCGCACTACGCAACGAATCGTGCTCTTACCAAGAACAGCTCCGGCGCTCCATCGGCCCCGGTATGTACATGCTTGGCACGCCTGCCAACGATTGCGGTGCGAGCGGTGGTTGTGCAAAAGACGTGCCGGCCGATCCGTATGTACGCTACCAGCATTGGGGTCCCGGCACGTGCGCACCTGGCAAGGCTGTGAATGATGAGAGCGAGCTGCGCGGCATTAACTACAAGACAAGCAAGTGCAACGCCGATCAGTATGTTCCCGGCAAATACTCGGCGACCGGTGCATGCCAAGTTCCGGGGGCAAAGGTTGACCCGCGCCGTTGCGCGACTCCCACAGAGAACACGCGCCTTTCGAACCCGCCTTGCACCCTTCGCGGCACAGGATGGAACCGATGGGAGTGGCTGTGCTACGATCCCCAAGATCGCGCCATTATTCCTTTCGAGTACGTAACGTCCTACCGCATTGTTGCCAAAGATAACCACAAGCCATGCCTCGAGACCCCAATCGACCAAAGCGGATTTATGCCGGTCGCGAAGGCCGGTCAAGCCGTTGCTTCATGGACTGCCCCGGAAGGTTGTGGAGCTGCTGCGCCAGGCAACCCCTTCGATCGCCCGCCTGCCAAATGCCAATACGTCAAGTCAATGACGGCCTAGTCGGGCCAAGGACGACGACCTAGGAGGGCCAAGGACGTCTTATTTTCTGCCAATAGTATAGACCCAAAATGTCCGCCGAGCGATCATTCACCGTTGAGAAGTCCGATCTAGGCCCCAAGGGCGGCCGCTACATTTCCGCGAGCCCTTACAGCGCTGCCGCTAAGGCCGCCCGCATCATCATGCGCGAGAAGAAGGCCAGCAAGGTCAAGTTCACCCTGCGTGAGACGACCCGCAACGGCAAGGCCAAGTCCTACGTGTACGTTGGCACCAAGGAGAAGCTGACCAAGCCCAAGATCATCAAGCGCGGCGACACCGAGATCAAGATCACCCATGCTTACAAGGTCAAGTCCGCTTAAATAGCCGGTAGCTATACGTCTTTCTTTTTATACCGATATCATAGAGGTTCATATACATAACAAAATGAACAATATGTACTCGACGGACTATTGGAAGGCCGTCCGTGAAGACGAGTTTCGTCGTGGTGATGCCATGTGGACACAGGCCGAGGCAACCGCATCAGGGGCCGCTCAAGGCTACGCTCCCATTGCGCCCGTCGTTCCCAAGCCGGCTTTCTCAGGCATGTTCCAATCCCTTACAGGCGAGTGGGTTGCGCCAGATAAGCTAAAGCATAACAACATGCAACCCTATTTCCGTGGAACCGTCAAGCAAAACATAGATCCCAATGCCAACTCGACCCTCCTCGAGTCCTTCACAGGTCGCGGCGATCTGCTCATGAAAAAACAAGAAACCGAGTCCTTCTTTCAACCCTCGAACAACGCCGGCAACGTGTGTGGGATGGCGAACAATGACAGCTTCTATCTCGATCACATTGTTGCTCCGACTGCTCGTAACAACGACACGCCGTTTGAACAAATTCGCGTCGCCCCCGGCATCGGTCTGGGCTATACGTCCGAGGGTGCCGGTGGGTTCCAGCAAGGAGCAACTCTCGATTACATGCGCCCAAAGAACGTCGATGAGCTTCGTGCCGCCTCGCGCCCAAAGGTGTCCTATGAATCGCGCCCGACCGGTGCACCAAAAGCGATCAACACCGCGCGTGGACTGACGGGAACCTTTGAGCAAAAGAAGCCTGACACATTCCACGAGCAATCCCCGGAGCAATGGCTCAAGACAACCGGTGCGTTCACTCGCGAGTCCGGTCGCCCTGTGCAAACCCTCAAGCCCACGTCGCGCGTTGAAACACATACCGAACACAAAGGTCCCGCTACTGCAGGCATCCGCATTGGCAAGGGCATTGCAGAAGATTATGGCCGCAGCTCGATCACTGTATCCGAGACCGAGCGTCAGACCACTCAAATGCGAACGGTAGTGTCAAACGTGACCTCGATGGTTAAGGCCGTTGTTGCCCCGCTGCTCGACATCCTCAAGCGCACTCCTAAGGAGTACATGATCGATGCCAGCCGCACGTACGGCAACATGGCCGCCCAAATCCCTAGCAAGCCCACCCTATATGATCCTATCAACCATATGATGCGAACCACGATCAAAGAGACCACCATTCATGATAGCACTATTACGAATCCCCGTGGCCACAACGAGGGTCGCGCTGAGAACCCTGAGGCACCCAAGGTCACCGTGCGCGAGACGCTACCCGTGCAAGAGACCCATCGCAACATTTCGAGTCACACTTACCGCGTTGTCGTGTATAACCCCGATGCCGTTGCCAAGACCACTATTAAAGAGACGACCATCTCTGCAGTGAACCCGAGTGGCT
>Ga0049081_10000365_pt1 | contig 17352 bp, 5 predicted proteins | sample GreLakmeER78MSRF_FD_66717 | JGI IMG/M metagenome (GOLD analysis project Ga0049081, IMG submission 66717) | Freshwater lentic microbial communities from great Laurentian Lakes, MI, USA - Great Lakes metaG ER78MSRF | ecosystem: Environmental > Aquatic > Freshwater > Lake | place: Great Lakes...
GCTTTAATATTACAACTAACCACTATTATTAACATAAACATACAATACTATATTATTGTAAAAAAAACAACTTGAACTCATATCAATTCAGTTCAATCAAGTTCATTACCATTGATATTAATCTATAAATGATAAATACTAATCTTACGGATCCATAGGTATTTTGGTTAGTACCGGACCTGCTTCATTATTACTATGAGTTGCTTTATACAAGAATTAACGCCCAGTTTTATCATAATGTTCATATATAATATTAATTTCAGGAGTTCCTGCAGGGTTTATCGATAATCTCCTTACAGTTAATTCATATTGATTTCGTTCTCTGTGATTTGGGTACCATTTACCGGTTTAAATTATATCTACATATTAGTTGTTATTATCGAATATGTATACATACGGATCAAGACATCTACCAGATATTATGTCATAAACTTTGGTATATTGACGATTTCCATTTATGTCATATATATGAGTATAATCATTATAAGTACAAGGACTAAGATGTTAGATTGTTCCATTAATATATAATTTGGTATTTGCCTCAGTATTTTCCGTATAACCGAATTTTAGTGTATATTTTCTTGTTGAACAATTGAATATGACTTAACAAGGACTATGACTAAATCGCGAATATTATAATATTCCGTTATCATTGTATTTATGTATTTCTATTGAATTATCATAATTTTCCTAATATATAACTTAACCATTACCATTACTTATAGTTTTCTTAAATAATGTTTCTTGTAAATTGTACGTATATTGAGGTATTCCGCTTAGATTTTACAATTTCTTATATAAATTTGTATTCATATTGGTTTTTATAATTATTAGTTAATTCGCGAAATCAACATGTTTGTCATGTATTAATTTGTTTAATTCTTCTTTATCTTTCTTACTATTAGTATCTATTATGTCGAGTTTAACAGCCACTTGTTCGTATTTTTCATTTAATACTCTTAATAGTTGTAATTTATCATTAAAGTTCGATAAAGCAGTATTAGTATCGTTCTTTAGAGTGTTCATATCCCTCGCATATTATTCTATTAATCGCTCCTATTTATAATTAGTATTGTTTCTTTAAATGCTCATATGATGCTCCAATTCTTTATAATTTTTATCTATTACTTTAGTTAATTCATGCTTATCTTTCTTACTATTAGTATCTATTAAATTGAGTTTAGTATCCAATTGTTCATATTTATCACTAATTAGTTGATTTAAGGCTTCTATTTTGGCATTAAACTATTAATCTTATTATACTATCTATTAGCTTATTTGTTGCGCGAAATCGATAAGTTCTGTCACTTAACTGGCAAATTTAGGCATTTTTTACCTATTTTTCTCTAGTTTTTCTACCCTATGTACTAAGTCAAGGATTACTTGGTTATTGTCTACCATTATACGTAGTGTTTATTAGTATATAAATTTCATCTTTTCTTGTATTTATATAGTATATTTGTATTATATTTCCCTGATAACATGATATCGTTAGCCGTTATTAGACGATATTAGTCAAGATTAACCGCATAAAATATACAATTTTGTAAATAGAGGGAGTATCAAGTTATTTTAGCTATTCTAATGATAAACTGACTCTAATCATGAAATCTGGGAATTCTTGGTCAATTAAATCTAATCTTGTTACTTTGTTGTCTAAAGACAGACCAAAGACTAATCCTTGTAACGATATTGTAACGTTATTATATTAAAAAAAAAACTTAAATGAATACTCGTATTTAACTAACACAATCAAGCGCTGGTTCTGGTAAAACGTGGTCAATCGTCCAGGAAATCGCAAAATCAACAGATATTATTACATATATATATTTAACAAAAATGCATAGCGCCAAAGATAACATATTGAATGAGATATTCGATTAATTCGCAACTAATCAACTGAATATAATAGTATAATATAAATACTTCGATAAATACCATATTAGTGATATATAAGAAGAAAACCAATATATAATTGATTTCAAAGGCCTAAATGCAAATGATTAGTATATATAAAAGTAAGTAATAATTGGAACCGTAGATTCGTTTATTCATTAAATTGCGCTAGTATAAGACAAATTCCCGCTTGATTATACAATGTTAGCTAATAAGATAAGTAAAGGATGTTGTATAAGTCCAATAAAATATAGATAAGTAGATATAGATTTGCACACTACATTAATTCTTGATGAAATCTAAGATTTGAACGAATCTTACGGATCCGCATTTATGTAAATATAGAATATTACTTAATGTTATTTGTTTGCAGTTGGTGATTTACTTTAAAGTCTTTGGTAGCCTTAAAGCATGATGTAACAGTTTAGCTAATATATTGTACAAGGGTCTAGTTAAGTACGTAGATTTAAAAACCCACATTTAATGCTATTTGCTAATGAAGTAGTCCCCTTTGATAAATATAGTTAATTCAATGTAGTCCCAATATCTTCAATAGATCCAAATCATGCTAACGATTTCCATAAATAAAAACCGCAATTAGTATGCGTATCGTCATTTAGTTTCAGTAAAACTGAGTAATCTTAAGGTAATATATACATAGTAGAATAAATAAAAAAGCAATAGTAATTACACGGTTATAAACCTAATGATTTCTTGATTATCTCTCCATATATTAAGAACAATCCACAATTAGCAGAACTATCAAGTATGTTATAAGAACACTTTGGAGATTATCATAAAAGCGAATTACTTGAAAATGAATCTATATTGTTTTTCTATATACACAGATCTTAAGAAGAGAATAGTATTGATTTAAATATTTCTAAGGATATGAGTAGAGGACTATCTGTTTAATCCGCAAAAGGCCTGGGTGCTAATGTAGTATTTGTAATTGGATTTAATACATATAATCTTAAAACATTTAATGAGGATTCTTTGGTTTATGAATCATTTATTCATGTTGCATTGACCCGGGCTAAATAATAACTTTACATCTTATTTGAGAATAATAATGATGACTTATCGAGTAGATTAATATCCGCGCAAATGAAGGGACTTGCCGATATTCAATATTTTGGAAATGTGTAGATACCTTATCATAATCTAATTGCTAAACCAGATAAATTTAAATCATATATTGTTAACAAATATCCGTAACTAACTAATACTATACTAAATGAATCTACCCATCTAAAAACAGATAAATCAATGTTAAAGGTAGATTATAATCACCATATACTTAGATAATAAGCCTTATCGTTGAATTTCAAACATTAAATACAAGAATTGCGATTTAGTAAGATATATGATAATATAACAACTAAATAGTACTTTAAACAACTAACTAATTTCAGTAAATATAAAGTCATATAATGTGTAAAGTCTAAATTATATCATTAGTATATGCTATGGGAAAACACTACAACTGTCATTATTCAATCATATTATGAATCAAACAATAATAAATAAAAAAACACATATTCTAATATAATATACTAATATATGAAAGAACTAATAACCAAAATCAATTCTAACAAAAACTTATCAAAGTTATGTGTATTTGAATAGTTATTGTACTAATTTGCGATTTACTAGTTAGGTTAGAAATACTAATCTTAGATATCATAACAAGAATTAATTGAAGTTACATAAATGATGTATATAAACTTTAATATCTATTGTCTACAAGATGATTAGTTTAAAAATATGCATAAAAACTGCAATTGTAAGACTTATTTTGGTGCGAGTTCTAAATATACTTAAAGTGATAATATATCATAAATATCTTAGTTTTATAAGTAGTTAGGTAATATACCAGATATAGTACAATAATGCAAGGACAAAGGAGTTATTCATTCAAATTAACGATATTTATTTGTTCATCCTATTCGCTTTATAACTGACTTAGATTTGGAGATTAAAACAAAAATAGAATGTATCGGATTTGATGATAATGAAACTCATGCTTTCTAATTCTTTAATAAATTTAATGATCTAAACTATCAAGATAACATAGTTTAATTGGCAATAGACTAGTATATCATATAAAATTGCAATCGCGGTACATATGAAAATTAATACAAGTAAACTGATATAACTATGAATATAATAGAACCAAATTTACCTTTACAATAAGTTTAATATTCAGCAAAAGTAATGACTGGTATTTAATCCGCGCTCAATAAGTATTTACTTTATGAATAATCACTATATATAGATAAAATAGCTCAATAACTTAGATGTTCTCCTATCAAGATGATGGAACTATTGATAAATGCCGATAAATCTGACTTCTTGATTGATTAATTTATTGAATATGAAGATGATATATACACATTGGATAAAACAGAGTAATTGCCCGTGTTTATTGATAAATTAGCCTATTAAATCAAATAAAATCTTGAATATTCATTAGATTAAGCTCTTACTATAAAAAGCTGATTCATACTATATTATTGTTATCTTTTTTTTTTGATATTAATTGTATAATTGTTAAAATACTCAAATAGATAATTGTATATATGATAAAAAAAATTGATACCAGAAGACTCATTGACTAATCTTAAATGTTTTAGAGTCAAATAAAGGACAATATTGATCGAGAATTTATAATATACTAGGAATAGTTGATTTATTGTTTTTTATGCCCTATTGTATATAATGAAGGAATGAACCTAAAGTAAACTCTTCTGGGTCTCTATTAGCACCCGATCTTCTAGGTAGTTTTTTGTTAGTTTCAATATAGATATTAAGTTAAATCGCGGTTTCGATGTATTAAGACTATTTATCGACTGAAAAGACAAAATCAGGAATCATTTCATATAAGTAATTTAACCGTTCTTCATCTAATTTATAGCCTATAATGACATCTGGGATATCTTTATTTTTGTAACTTTAACGAACATGAGCAACGAATTTACCGAGTTTCATTTCATCTTGATTCGCGTCTTTATGATTGCGTCTTGGCCAAAATTTGTTAGTATCATAGAATTCTTTTAGTTAATCAACTTGAGTAGTGAAAGTATCTCTCTTATAGTTCCAAATGAATCCGGGTATTTGTTGACTGATATAGTCGATTCTTTCCTTACTTATATGTAGATTCTTATTAGTGAATTTGGAGCGCATATCTGATATGAAATAACCTAGTTTCTTTGATTTTTCGCAAGTATCGCGTTTGTTTGGATATTTGTTATTAGTTTCTATATAATTCTTTAAAGCTTCTACATTTCTATAGAAAGATTAGCGTTCGGCTTAAGTTTATTCGTTAACTTAGTGTTTAGTTGTTTCTACCATTTTATGATACTCCTTTCAATACAACCAATTGGTCTTTATATTATGACATAAAAAAAGTTTCTATTATGTATTCCGCATAATTTCAAGATCACCAAGGGAAATTGGGAATCATTAAATTTATCATTTATTTGCGAGATTGTGTCATCTTTACCCTTGATTTTGTATCTTTCTGTTCAGCTGTCTATATATCTCTAACAAAGGATTAGAGTAGTTTATCTTCTTTCTATGTTGGATATTTACCATACTTATCTATAAATACCTTTAGTTGCTTGAGTTTATTGGTAAAATTTGAATCGGCATCTTTAATTACAAACTATATCGTAGGTAACTATTCATTGAAGAAAGCAACACAACATTACTCTAAATTCCCTTCTTTGAAATCAGTCCTCCTATGTGCTAACCAGTCATAAAGCTTAGTTTCTTCTTCACTTCCATTATTCTGGCCTCGTTATTTTGGTAATCTGTTGTTAGCCGATATAAACGTCTTTAGTTGTAATACTCTATTATAGAAGGGTTAATTATCATCTTGAAGTAAACAAGGCATTTTATGTAGGATATACGCATATCTTTCAGTAGATAGGTCATAATGTGCTGTGTTGTTGTATCTATATACATTTCTAAGTTTAACGAGGAATCTACCTAAACTATGCTCCCATTCAGTGACTTTATCACTATCTCGCGGGGTAAATTGATGTTCGGCGTAGAAATCATGAATCGCGTTAATCTTATCTTTGAATTCGACATCAATATCATTATTCTATATATAAGCAATATGTTCGTTTACTGTTACTAATGAATAGTTTATATCCTTACCCCTTTGCTTAGATTCTTCTAAAATCACTGTCAAATCAAGAGAATCATTAATATTATCATTAGATTATGTCATAGTAATGGTTTCTATCAAATTGTTATCTTTTGTTTCTTCTTATTATAGTATAGGCTAATTAATTTATCGGGTAATTGACGATCTTCTACTTCTAGAATTTACAATAGGAACTGATTATGATATTGGGCGATCTAATGCTTATTCTAGCTCTTATATGCATTCATTTGATACTAATGATGACTCGCGCACTCTAGGGATTGTTAAATTAAGGCGCTTATCTGCAGGTATTTACTATATAAAGGCTCTTTCTACCTGATTTCGCTCATGTCTATTGTTTACAGTTTGTTTGTGAATTAAACGACAAATAATATTTTAACCCTAAGATTATGCTCTCCTGATATGTTTATTAGAAGATTTAGACATATGTTATTTGATTCTATTCAGTACATCAAGAGCAGATCCGCGGTATATCTTACCATCTATCTCAATTTCGTATATAAAGACATCTTCTTAGCCCATTGCAAGTTTCTTTTACGTAGATTAGAGTTCTTATTTTATATAGACCAATTATTCTTCTAGATTTGAATTCATTGATATATATGACAATAAAGCCGATTCTTTCTACTCTAATAATTTAGTAGTTTCGCACTCTTTTTCAACTAATAACTTGAGATTACCAATACGTATATCTTTAAGTAATATCATTACTGATAATCTAAATTTAGAAGCAATTGGTTTGTTTGATGCAAATAGACATTCGTAAAGACCAAATTCGGTTAAGTATATAGTATCTGCATTTTTATGATATTTATAGATAGGGGTTGTTTCACCTCCTACTTATGTTTAAACGAAATCTTAATTTTCTAAGCCTTTAATGCCGTTTTAAATAGGTGCCAAATTGCCCCCGATCTAAATAAAGTCTTAATTACTCTTATTATCTCTATAGAAACGACAATCGTTAAGTTTTTTATATCCTAATATAGTTTCTATGATTTACTTAGCATCAAATAAGGGATTTTCAATAGTTCCGCTCATTTATATATTAAATCCTTCAATTTCTAGGGTTTTGTTTGATTATATCATAGTTTCTATATATCCTTTTAATACAATATAATTTCATATTTTCTTAGTATTTGTAATATTATTGACCATAAACAAGATTTTAATATAAAGTCAATGAAATATACGCGAAATTCCTTGTTTAAGTTAAAAAAATGAGTAAATATTATGAAATGTAAAGCTATCATGCGGTCAGGTTGAGTATCTCATTATCGCGCTTCCATCAGAAATGAGAAGGAAATTGAGTGCGCATGCTTCCGCAATAAGTTGACCAGATTGAAGGGCACCTTGGGCATTGGGAACACCGACAACACTTGAATATACATTGAGATAGAATTCTCTTGCTCTAGAAATATTCATATGGCCGGATGGTTAATACACGCGTGGAAATAGTGCAAAGTTAACCATAAGAGCACCATCATCATTAGGAGTAACAAGGGTATGTTCGCCGAATGCTTGTGGGATATATTGACTGTAGAATTGGGCATCGAGTTTCTGGTAAAGGTTAACACCATGAGCGGCGACTTCCAAAGCATCAATAGTTCTGGCTTTATCGGCCCATTGGAATGCGTTGTTATCGAAGAGTTTTCCTGCAGCGGGGTCAAGATGCACGCCATTCTTAGTGTATTTGTGAGTCATAAGACCGAACTTGTGCCAGTCAGTTGCCTGCCAAACTCCAGATGTGTTTTGGTCGGGAAGAAGGCCGAGATAGATATATTCGCAGGGGAATTTGAACTGATTCATGAGAGTGCTGGGATTGCTCTGATTAACAGTAACTTGCTGGTATCTGTGGACTCTAACCAGGGTAAATCCAATCTTCTTAATATAGATATCATGGATAGCTGGATGGGCAAAGATGTTGTTAGCATAGAGAGAAATGCTCTTAATATTAGGGTAGTTAAGAGTACCGTTAGTGTAAACTGGGAGATAGTGATATTCGTACCAAGTGTTTCTGACAACGAGACCACCGGACAGATCGTAGCGACCATCGGGCTGAAGAGTGAAAACTGCAGCTGGAACGTACTTGTTTGTGGTTTTAAGGATATTGTAGACAACTGAAGATCTGAAGACCAATTGAGCGGCATCAGCGAGTTGAACCTTAATATATCTCTGACCAAATGGAATTGCAGCACTTGGAAGAGCGTTTGAGGCGTCTTTATTGAACCAGAACATGAGTTTCTACCAAACCTGAAGCTCGGGTTGAACTGTCTGAGGAGTCTGGGGACCCTTGAACATTGAAGCACCGAATCTAAGACCATCACCAACATTAACTGATTTAGCTTCCTGAGGGAGTTCCTGACCAACATTTCTGTAGTAACCATCCTTCTTGTCGGCTTTCAGTTCGAATTGTCTCGCAAACACATAGGAGAAAGTGTAGTATTCATCAAGGGGATTGCCGTTAACTTCAATGCTAACCTTCTTGAAAGCGCGTTCTCCGGGGAAATCGCAGTAATAGACCGCATCGGACACTGATTCACCTGCATTAAGGAGTTTACCGTCGTAACGCATATAACCGAGATATTCGAAGTTTCTAACAATCTTTTCGGCCGGATCAATTTGAGCAAGAACTGAACCATCAATAAGAGTAGCAGTTCCATTTACTTGATTAATAGCAGCTGCAATATCTGCGGGATCGGCAGGGACAGCTGGAAGAACACCGGCAACACATGAAGCAGTGCTCAAGTTCATATTAAGGACCATATCTGCAAGGAAATCACCAAATTGAGGAATAGAGAAGATAACTTCATTTCCGAGTTGACTATTACCAGCAGTAGGGGTAATCTTTTGATATTCGAGACCAATAGACACAAATGGCTTGAATCGTGATTGCACGTGAATCAAGTGAGTTTGTTGGATTTCAGCAAGAGATGGCAGGAAATCTTGACTATCTGGATTGTTGCCTCCACTAGCAAGATATGACTACTGTTTCTGTTGCATAATATCTTGAATTCTTTCGGTCAAAAGCTGGGATGCCATCAACATCCTGTCAGCCTTACCGTCGTTACTTGTGATTTGGAATACTCCTCCGGCTCCACTCATCGATTTGTTTTGTTCTTTTTTAAGAGTCGATTTTTTAAAAAAAATATATATACGGCATCGACTACCATTAATGCAAAAAAAACATTAACTATATATAAAGGAACTATTAAACTGCCTAGTTAGCGAACATGATTATTTTTAATAGCAACTCAATTAAGAGTATCCATATATAACTCTTATATTTTAATACCATCTGGAATATTAATCATCCCTATTTTTATTTGAGTTAGTAACATATCTAGCCGAGATAACCAACCTGAAACATTAATCAATTCTACTTTATTTTTGTTATAATACTACCACGGCGACTTTATAAATTCTGTTTTTGTTTTATATCCATCTGGGTTGAATTTAATAATTATTAATGGTTTTTTCTGTAGATCTGTATATATTTAAGTAATACGTTATTGCTCCTTGTTTATATCATAACTCCTATGTTAATACTCATCAATTTCTACTATCAAACAGTGAGATTTAAGGTCAAATAGTATATCTGGCCTATATTTAGATTGACCACCTTATATCATCTTATCTACTGTCATATTCTTTAATATTTACGAATCCATATGTTAGTTTAAGTATTAGACTACTGCAAGTTCTTTCGTTCTAAATTATCGAGTCTAAGGATTCTCAGGAAATTATATATAGTAACATCGACTACAGAGGGCATCATATCTCGCGGTTATATCGCAATTAATACATTATCTATCTTTAATACTAACCATTCCTTTTTATTTATGATGATAGCAATATTTACCAGCAGTAATCCCTGGATTATTAAAAGTAGCTCGAGTTTAACATCCATTAGAAATACACATATATCCGTTTAGATCGATCATACCATCTTATTTATGTAATACACAATATTCGCGTTTTCTTGTCTATTATGATCCATATGACGCTCTAATTTTACATTTGTTATATTTACAAGTATCGTGTTTATGCATGATATTGACCATTTCGGGATATTTATGTATATCACAATATAGAGGATTTGTTTCTTCTATATAGTTGAAGCTAGCTCGAGATTAGCAGTTATTCTATTAACATTTTGGGTGAATCAAGTCTTCCATTAAATCGGATTTATGATCGGCACAAAACATTACTTTATCCTATTAATCTCTTAACCCAAAAGAAGGTCTTTTTAAACAATCTTCATATTGACAATATTTAATTAGTTTCTTAGGAATAATAGGCTCAATTACCTTAGATTCCTCTAATACTGGAATTTGAATAACTATAAGATGTTTTTTGCATTTAGAATCACCTTTATATACTCTAGTAATACAGTCTTTCTCTGTACATTTAGGATTCGTAACATCCAACATATCATCATCCTTGTGTAGTTTACAATATTTCTTAGATTAACCAGCTTTACCAAAACTAGGGCGTTTAGTACATGCTTATTATCCTTATTTTGGTTCAAATGAACATACCTCGTGTTTATTGTCAATAGCATCTTCAGGTTTATGAGTTAAGCAATATTTAGCACCATTTTATGTAATATAAGAGGGTTATTTGGTACAATTAGGCGCATTACACTTTACCTGATTAGAAATCATATCTGGACTGCTATGTGCTTTACAAAAAATATCTTTGGGAGTCGATTAATTGAAGAAAACTGCTCTGGTTTTACAATTTCCAAAATGACACTATCTAACTGTTTTTTTAGTTTAAGTTACTTAAGTAGATTCCATTATTTATAACATTTCTTTCAATATGCCTTCCCGTCAACATATTCACAATATAGATGATTTACAAGTAGGACAACATGGTTATTTGGAGTCATTTAATTGTTAATTTATCCATTATTACATACATTATGCTCCGAAAACATGACCGCATTACAGGAGGTACCGATCAAGTATTTAAATATGATCCATACAAATATTGCAAATTTAATCGGTTTAAATGTATATAGGTTTAGTTTTAGGTTAATTACTCAAATATTACTAGCATCTTGCGAAGTCAGGGTCTTCAAAAGGTAACCTCCCATGTAGAAAGTCTTATATTCTCTATTAACTTACCTTAATCTACTATTTTTGAGGTGTATTTGTTTAATGATAATAAGTATGTATATTTTACCCGTATTGCATTTTAATGTAAAAAAAACAAAGAAGAATATTATACCTTTTCTCAATAACGTATTTTTCTACTAGTAGACTAGTTTAATGATTTTTTGACTACAATAATAGACTCATTTACATCAAGTTAACCGCAATCATCTGCCTAATAAACTTTGAAATTGAATTTGTTTGTTGTTTTAGGTTCTTAATAAACATACTCAGATAGATTACATATAGTCGATTTACTAATCGGGCTTTATAACATTTTTTGTTTATCAATATTCGTTTAATTATCTTTTTTTTTCTTGGTTCGAATATTCTTTGTAATTGTTTGTTATATATGCGATAAGTTCATATTAACCCGATCTATTGGTGATTTCGTTTCTTCTTTAGTCTCTTCCTCTTAACACTACATTTTCTTTTATTTAGGTACTTCAATGATACCTTTTTGATTAAACGCGAACTAAGGAACGATATCACATTGTGAGTTATTCTACCAAAGCAAATCACTAGATTATGGGGTTTCATGAATAAATGACGATGGTTCAGAGTATATATTTGTTGGAAATTAATTACTATTTTCTGGACTATATATAACATCTTTGAAATCTGAAAGAATAGAGCCTTTAATGTCCTAAAAGGTATTTTCAGTTTAAGATCTCTGAGAACAAGATGTATTTGATGAACTAAATAACTTAGTCTATAGAAGTGGGGTTTTTGAATGAGAATTGACACCTAATCCCGGAAGATTACTTGTTTTCATAGGATGGATTAGTTTTACAATAGGATCCTTTTCAAAGTCTTCAATTATTGCGTCAATAATATTAGGATGTTGACTATTTAAGAACTGTTTATATTTAAGCAAAAACTCTTGTTTATCCTTATCAGTAGGACATATAAACTTTTCGTATCTTCCTTCTCTAACTAAATACTAAGAGGCAAATTTATGCGATTCTATTTCCAAGAATTAATGTTCTTTAGTGTGTATAACTAATAACCTTTTTACTTTTTCGCTACTTCCCTTATATGATGTAATTCTCTTATGAAGATTTGAACTTCGACCTATCTTAATAAATGTGTTGAAGTCTAACACATAGAGGCCTTAGTATATTGTTCTTTTCATTTATATTCCTTTTTTAATATACCCTTCAAATACTTTAATTTCTCCCATATTGATATCGTCTAACCTGATAAATCAGGACGCCTCTCTGTTAAATTACAAATAAAGCGACGTCCTACTTTAGTAGGTTAGTCAAGATTAAGATTAATAACGGTTTTACGATATCATTTGTTTATTCTTCCTAGTTTAAGGTGATCTCCTTTTTTGTTTTGAAATACGAATTCTTATAGCATAATTTGGTAAATCTAAGTAGCTCTAATACTTAAATCTCTAGTTACATCTCGCTTCAAAAGGTCTACATATTATTTAAATTCAAGAGGGACTAGGAGCTTCTATTTATTACAAAAGAACTGTTTTTCTTCTTATATTTAACATGTTTTCACCTTTATTAGTTCTTGGATAACCGAATCTTATCGATTTTCTTTAGTTTGAGACAGTTTTTCTATGTTTTTAATTATATTGTCAATTGTAGTATATTCAAATATTTAATCCCATGATTGAAGTGGATTAGGGTCGTGATTTACATAATATGCGTATTACATCTTCATTAATCTGTATAAGTTTGAAAAATATACAAATGCCAGGGATGACTATATCGTTGGTTTATCTAGTTATTTGTATTTCTTTTGAAGTATATGTTAATTCAGTACTATTGGGTTAAATGTCACTTAAGGATGTATTTATATTTATTCTAGTTAAGGTTTACCTTGTTAATTAATAGGGTAGTTTTCACTATAAAAGAACAAAGAATCATATATAAACCCGCGCAAACATGGAGACTTGTTTTAGGTGTCAATAACGCGGAATTGCGGTGTTATTTTATATATATTAGTCAGCAAGTTAAACATTAATTCAGGATTTTAATTTATACCTTCTACATGCGTAAAATGAGGCAAAACTAGCTTCTTTTATTATTAATCAATGAGACTAGGTGTTACTGGTAAAGTTATGTTAATAGTGTCTCCTTTATATTGTATAATTCCTTCTATATAGATTACAAATCCCTGTTAATTTGCAATATATCCTTATACTTTAAACTTTGGGAAACTCTCTGTTATTTTCTTAGATATATTTGGCAGATTATGTCTTCTCTAATCCAATTATTCTCGTATTTTACTTAAGAGATGTTCAATTTCATTATTTGCTATTTAGATGTCAATTTTGTCTACATGAGATTGCTTTTTAAGTTCTTTAGTATTCTCGCATTTACCCAGTTAAATTGGATTATAAATCGTTTTCCGGTTCATTATTAGGATACTTTTCGAATTGTTTATATAATAAGATGATACATTTACATCTAATATATTCCCTGTGTTTAAAACTGCAAAGGTTGCTTACGATTTCTCCATATATTACTGGTATTCTATATTAACGCGTTCATCTTACTGGTCCGAGTGATCATGAATATAAATTAAGTTCAAATTGTACTCAGCATTCACAAATTGCGAAATCATATATTCAAACTGTTGTATACTAATCAAATACTCCTAATTACTCTTCAAATATTCATATTAGTTCAAAAAGTAGCTAATTGATTTCACGTATTCGCCTAATTTATCGTCAAATTGCTCTTTTGTAATCTTTAAAAGATATACACAGCTATCTAATAAGGAATTCACACGATCTGCGATTGTTGACATGAAATTTGGTAAAGTAAGAGTAAACACAAACAAACTTACATGCTTTTACATTTAAGGATTCACAAACTACTATATCTAATCATTTATAACAGTATTTCGCCCTATTTGCAGTTTATTTGGAGATTTGAATATATAAGTATTTACAAGCGAATCTTTACTAGAAGGATCCGAAAATTTATACTCATTTAAGCATTAGTCATTAATAACTCCTTTATTTTTTGTATCCTAAGGAGCTTCATAACAACAAGGAATACAGTAATCTTCAGCGTGTTTTCCCACTACAAACCCTAAATACGGAAACTCCTCGTTACATTTATACATTTATGGCTTATTGTTTGTTATATTGTAATAATCATGTACATATTTTCCTTATTTATCGTTAGTAGGAACTGGTTATTTCGTTTTTTTGCATATTTTAGCAAAATTGACCCCCTTTTTCAGATTACCGAAGAGCCGTTAGTCTGTTATTAATAACTATTGATATCCGCGATTACTCGAATCTATATCTACTATTTCTTAATTGTCCTTTATTTACTTAGATAATAACGCTAACACCGGTACTAATAGTTTCACAAAAGGAGTACATTAAGACGATATTTCAAAGACGGTTCCTTATATACTTGCCTAAATAAATATTATTCGACTTTTACTATTAAGGAATAAATTTGTTTAAATTATGTTCTATTGACCCTCTTCTTGCAAGAATATTTCACTATTATTCTTTACTATTTTGTTAAGTGTAAACTAATTCAAAACAACACCTTCGACATTTACGATTGAACTCATCTAAAATTAGGCTTAATGCTCCTCAAACTTATTCTTCTTAGTCGAAATGTCCTATTAACTCAATGTATACTAATTTATCAATAAGGACACGAATCTAGACAAATAATTACTTACAATGTCCTTTGCTTTCTATATTGAATCAACAGACTCTCTTTCTGAATCTAATGAATCTTATACTATTTCCGATCCCTAGAACTTATAATGAGCCTTAATTATGCCTTAACTGTTTACTTAACATATTAGCCCGTTTTTTACGTAAACCATCATCTAATCTTCATAAAACTAAGAATGCGAATGAACTATGTCGTTATGGGCTTTTTGTGTAAAGAATTACTCATTGTCTACTATATATAAATAGTGAATATAGTCTATATCTGGATGATTTACCATACTTATACTGTCAAACAACTACTGTAAGTCAATTTACTACTCTTGCAACTAAAAATGTACTGTTATACTCTATGTACCGTGCCTAAATGTAACACCTTCAAATTCCTGGTTTTAATTTTAAAACAGCGCGTTCTATATATCATTTTGCTTCAACTAAAACTATTCGTCTATTTAAAATTTACTTTCAAACTAATACGGGAAATACTTATATATAAACAAATACTTCTAATACTACATAAATTGAGGAATCTTTATTGCTAAATTGTGCTATTCAAATTACTTCATTATGCGCAAATAACTCATAAAATATATATTTACCGGCTCAGTTATGTTAAATACCTCCCAGATTTCCTAATATCTTATCTATATAAAGTGCTAAATATTATCCATATCGTCTTTAAATCGATCCATAAACTAGATCTCGTTTATAAATATAGGTAACGCGCCTACATCTTTTAAATGCTATGCACTATAATTTTAATATTTAAGTGATATATCCAATATATTGTGATTTGACAACGAAACTCCATTCAACTAATATGAAAATGGGACAAATTACCGATTCCCTTATACAAATATACAACTTATATCTCGCATCTGTAGTTTACAGTTAATCGCTACTTTTGATACTATTGTATGGAACTAATCGTTTGAATATACTTAAAAATTCTCCGTTATACCAACTTCTTGCGTAGATTGCGATTTAAGCTATAATTCCCAAATTCGCACATTCATTAGCTTTTGTATCTAAAGACTTTCTAGTGTATACTCCTCCATTTTATACTATTATAATCATTTAACCTTTGATACATCTTACAATTGTAGATCGATTAAAACTAACGAATTGACTCCCCAAATATGACTTAAAAGATCTAAATCGTCATAGCAAAGATATATCTTATAACTATACTAAATTAAAAAAAATCAAGCGGATATCGATTATCCTGTTATTAAACCTTAGTATTTCTCATTTCAAAATATAATAAGTCCTCATTAGAAGTCTTTGAAGAATTCCGCAAATTCCTCTTTACTTGCGTGTTTCAAGTTTCTTTTGTATTTACGATTACATTCATTCGATTCATGACATTCTAGTGCCAATATTTCAGGTGATTAAAAGTATGATTCATACTCTACAGATTGAATAAAATAACCAGTAAATAGTCCAGTTTCAATAGATATTTTACTTTCTATATCTACAATAACATCATCGACTATAAAATCAAATCCGGTAATAAAAGTTTTAAATTTCAGTGTGGAAAGTAACACTCTTTCGATCAATTCAGTGTATCCTAATTCAAATATAGATTTAGAGTAATCAGGGATGTTTTCGGGTCTTAGTTACTCAAATTTTGGTATTAATAGCCTAATGTCTAAATCTTTGACTGGAATTCTCATTTATTCAAAGAATAGACATATATCTTGTTTAAATTGCTCTTTAATCATATCAAGTAGGAATTATTAATCACATGTTTTAAACATCTATTCCTTTTGAATTACCAACATTAATGGATATTTAATAAAACTTGGATCTTATCTAAAAGGTAACTTTACATATCCCGAAATGGTCTATTCCTTTACATTAAGTACAATTTAATCAAATAGATATTTAGTAGCGTTTAAAGCATCATTTACTTACTCAATTGAGCTTGAAATAATCAATTCAGGTCGTGGATTCTCTTATTGATCATATATTGCTTAAGCTAACCATAATTTAGCATCATTCATTGTAGAATATCCAAGATTTCTATCGGCTCCAAATCTATAATAAACTTCTATTGGTTTACATATTGTTTTAGGTTAACCTATTTCATTACAATTAAAAGGACATCCTTTACATTTAGTTTTACAATCTTAACAAGTGTAATAATTACACGTAATGCACTTTATTAATGGTTATTGCTCAATTTTTTCGGCAGCATACCCCCATACTGGACGATATTGAAGATAAGTATGATAATCCATTTTTAGACCATTAGTTTCATTGAAACAGATAGAACAGTCGCGAGAATCGTTGTTTTGAAGAGATTGTAACATTTATTGATAATTTATCAATATAAGATAAGTATTTGGATCAACTGAATATGTAGAAATAGACCATTTTTTGCATATTATTGGATTTATATTAAAGATGAAATATTTTTACATTGAAATAACAACATCATATCTTCTAAATGT
>Ga0049081_10000372_pt1 | contig 17214 bp, 13 predicted proteins | sample GreLakmeER78MSRF_FD_66717 | JGI IMG/M metagenome (GOLD analysis project Ga0049081, IMG submission 66717) | Freshwater lentic microbial communities from great Laurentian Lakes, MI, USA - Great Lakes metaG ER78MSRF | ecosystem: Environmental > Aquatic > Freshwater > Lake | place: Great Lakes...
TTGGCAGACAAAAAAAGAATGGGTACTTCACTGTTTTTCCGAATTGCCTCGCAAATATCTAGACCACTCACATTCGGCAACATAATGTCTAAAATCACCAAATCCGCTTTTGTGCTTTGATTAAGATTTTTCATCGCTTCATTTCCAGTAAAAAAAGAGGAAACGATATGTCCATCAAGCTCTAAATTAAGTTTAATTAACTCATGCAAGCTCGTTTCATCTTCCACTAAAACAATATGGGGCATATCACCTGTCTTTATACAAAATTACGTTTTATAATGGATTTTGCTATGGATTCCGTTTCTTTGTGTCCGTAACTCAAAGAATAATGTCAATTTCCCACGATCAACTTCAGCAATACGTTCATAATTTAGGTTTTGAAAATTTAAATGAACTTCAACACCGTATGCTGAAAACGGCTAACCAGAAAAATAGAATCCTGTTGTCACAAACGGGTTCTGGGAAAACTGTTGGGTTTTTACTGCCTTTGATCGAAAGTATTGATGCTGAAAAACTGGAACTACAAGCATTGATTATTGCACCAACGCGCGAATTGGCCGTTCAAATTGAACAAGTTTTCAAATCTATAAAAACCGGACTGAAAGTAACCACTTGTTATGGCGGACATTCTGTTCAGGTTGAACGAAAAAGCCTTGAAGGAAAATGTCACTTAGTTATTGGAACACCGGGGCGATTGTGTGATCACATTGATAGAGGTAGGCTCGAATTGAAACAAGTTAAATCCTTTGTGATTGACGAATACGATAAATGTTTGGAATTTGGATTTTATGATCAATTGGATTTTATCACTCAAGAATTGGTTCAATTAGAGAGTGTAACCTTGGTTTCTGCGACTGAATTGCAGGAAATTCCTTCCTTTTTTCCGGTTCAAGATTTTGAGACGCTTTATTTTTTGGATCGTTCCACTGAACCTGATTTTGTGAAATGGAAAGTAACCGTTAAACCCGATGCTAAATTTGAAGGATTATTGAAAATTCTATGTTCTTTTAAAGGAGAACAAGCAATCGTTTTTTGCAATTTCAGAGAAGCGACCGAAAAAATGGTTGAATTCTTAGACGAGAATGGTTATCCAGCCGTGTTTTATCATGGGGGTATGGAGCAAGATGATCGGGAACGTGCTTTATTGAAATTCAGAAATGGAAGTGAACACACCTTGGTTTGTACCGATTTGGGTTCAAGGGGATTGGATATTCCAGAAATCAAACATGTTGTCCATTTTCAATATCCACATTCAGAAGAGGCATTTACACACAGAAATGGAAGAACGGCTCGTATTCAAAAACAAGGTAATATATATTTAATGGTTAATACCGGAGAACCTGTTCCGGATTATGTCGAGGTTCCCGCAGCGGAATTTATTATGCCAATAGAGAAAATATATCCAGTTGATTCTGAATGGATTACGCTTTATTTTAGCGGGGGTAAAAAAAATAAAATAAACAAAATTGATTTTGTGGGATTTTTATCGCAAAAAGGAGGGTTGTCAAAAGATGATATGGGATTGATCACAGTCTTGGATTTTACGTCTTATGTTGCGGTGAAAAGATCAAAGGTAAAGTTGCTTTTACAAGCAATCCAAGGTGAAAAAGTTAAAGGTCAAAAATTAAAGATTTCTATCGCACGATAAGGAATTGGTAAAACGGCTTTATTCTATTCGAGAAAATCTTATCTTTGTTGCGAAATTTCAACTATGAGTTACAAAAGAATCCTTTTAAAACTAAGTGGCGAATCCTTAATGGGGAAAAAGCAATTTGGTATTGACAACGAACGTTTGGCCGAATATTCGGCTCAAATTAAAGAAGTATTGGAACTAGGAATTGAGGTTGCCATTGTAATAGGAGGGGGTAATATCTTTAGAGGCGTGCAAGCTGAAGAAGGTGGAATGGACCGAACGCATGGTGATTATATGGGCATGTTAGCAACCATGATCAATTCCATGGCGCTTCAAGCTTCTTTGGAGGCTGCCGGGGTTAAAACACGTTTATTGTCGGCCATTGAAATGAAAGAAATTTCAGAACCGTTTATTCGCCGCAGGGCGGTAAGGCATTTGGAAAAAGGGCGTGTGGTGATTTTTGGTGCAGGAACTGGAAATCCATTTTTCACAACCGATTCCGCTGCTTCTTTGCGTGCGATTGAAATAAACGCAGATGTTATATTGAAAGGAACACGGGTTGATGGAATTTATACCGCAGATCCAGAAAAAGATAAAACAGCTACAAAATTTGATTTTATAACGTTTGATGATGCTTATTCAAGAGGATTGAAAGTAATGGATATGACAGCATTTACCTTGTGTAAAGAGAACAATTTGCCTATCATTGTTTTCGATATGGATACTCCAGGTAATTTACGTCGATTGATTGAAGGAGAGCAAGTTGGAACAATTGTAAGAAATTAAAAAGCTGACAAATGACTGAAGATTTAGAGTTAATTTTTGACGAGTTTAAAAGTTCAAATTCAAAGACAATTGTACATTTAGAAAACGAGCTTTCTCGTGTTCGTGCAGGAAAATCGTCTCCTGCTATGCTGAATGGTGTAATGGTAGACTATTATGGCTCTCCAACGCCGATCCATCAAGTTGCGAATGTTTCAACGATGGATGCGCGAACAATTACCGTTCAACCCTGGGAGAAAAACATGCTGAATGAAATTGCCAAAGGAATAATGAATGCCAATTTGGGATTAAATCCACAAAATAATGGTGATGTGTTACTTATTGCCGTTCCACCTTTAACAGAAGAAAGAAGACGTGATTTAGTGAAAAAGGCCAAAGGGGAAGGGGAGCACGCAAAAGTAGGTGTTCGAAATAATCGAAAAGATGCGATGGATATGATTAAAGACCTAAAAAGTGAAGGTCTATCAGAAGATTTAGCGAAGGATTCAGAAGAACAAATTCAGCAAATCACGAATGGATTCATCAAGAAAATAGATGCATTACTAGAGGTGAAGGAAAAAGATATTATGACGGTTTAATGTGTGGTCAATCTCAATAAAATCACATTTAGCAGTCAATATTCCATCCTCTCGTACTTGATAGATTCCATCAAATGGATTTCTTGCAATTTCCTTTAATAATGTATTCAGCCGTTTGACTTTCTTTTTATCCATTTTATTGCCATCTTTCGATGGCCTATACATTTCGAGAAAAATAGATTAAACCAAGCCATTTTGAATTTATGCAATTTCGGAAAAAAGTCTATGTAATTTCGGAATATTCTTCATGTAATTTCGGAATTTTTTGTTTTATTTAATTGATTTTCAATGTTTTAATTTAGTTATTTTTTCTTTATCATTTCACGCAAAAAATCCAGTTTTTTTTCACCTAAAAAAGAATAAACTCCTCAATCTTTTCCTTTTTGAACAAATTAGATTTCGTCCCAACGTTAAATTCGTGTAAAATGACAGATCTTCTACAACACCTCTACCAATAAAAACACTAAATTTGTAGTGATGAGGGTATTGCTGTTTGCTTTTTTACTAATTGGTTTTTCTGGGTTTACCCAGTTATACGAGCCTGAAAATGAATTGCTTTGGGAGGTTTCAGGAAATGGCTTGAAGGAGAAATCGTACTTGTTTGGAACGTTTCACAACAACCATAAAGATTTATTTCGTTTTCCAGATACCTTGTATTATGCCTTGCACAAAGCAAAAACCATTGCACTGGAAACGGATTTGTTTAGCTTATTTAAAAAAGTAGATGTCCGGGAATCTGATGTCAATCTGCAGTTTGACATGTATGGCGATCCTTATACCACAACAGAGCGGGCCACCAATACCGTCTATGGTAACGAAGATGGAATGCCTCAATTTGTAGATGCTTATTTTCAACAATATGCCGGAAATGCTTCAAAATCGCTCTTTTTCTTTGAATCCTACGAAGACCAAATAAAGGTTTTTAGCGGAATTAAAAAAAGTAAACAGCCCTATTTACAAGAAAATTTACTTGGAGTCGGCGAACTCAGAGAAGAAGTAGTTTTCAACCTTTATTTAAAAGGTCAAATAAATAAAATTGAGGAGTTTACCCGGAAAAGTTTGCGCTATTCCAAAAATGGATACATTGATTTAATCGTTAATCGGAACGGCATAATGGCCGAGGGATTAGATTCAGTTATGAAGAAAGGAAGTGTTTTTTGTGGCGTTGGTGCTTCGCATTTGGGAGGTACAACGGGAATTATTTCCCAATTGCGTAAAAAAGGATATACCGTTCGGAAAATAGCAGCCACGTATAGCGAAATGCCGCAACCAGAAAAAAGAAAAGTAAGAGAAACTAATTTTTATCGCTATCAAAACGAGGAAGCTGATGTAGTGGCCATGTTTCCTGGTAAACCAGTTGAAACGAAACGCACAGATGGGTCCATCGAACTGTTGTATTGCGAATTAGGACAAGGGAATACCTACATGGTAGAAATTATCCCGCTTACAGACACTTTATCCCTGGAATATTACGCAAATATCCACATTGCTGGCTCCACAATCTTAGAACCAACCAAAGTGCAATTGGATGATGGAACAATCGTTATGGAAGGATTATCTGATACCTATCCGGAAGGATATAACTGGGTTCGAGTAATGAAAAATGAAACAACGCTGGTTGTGATGAAAGCATATGGAGGAAATAAGTTCATGGTGTCAAATCGCCAAAAGAACTTTTTTGCCAAAGTTTGGCTAGGTCAATAAGTCCCTCCAACTAAGAATCTTCCTTGCCGCAGCCAAACCAATGGATATTTCCAAATCCTGTTGCTCAGCGGATTTTATGCGCGCCACACTTTTAAAATCTTTCAATAATTTCTCCTTTGTTTTAGGACCAATGCCCGGAATTGCATCCAATTCGGAATGAATACTAGATTTACTCCGTTTATTGCGGTGATGCGTAATTCCAAATCGATGGGCTTCGTCTCTCAATTGCTGTAAAATCTTCAAGGTTTCCGATCGGCGATCCAAAATTATTGCTTTGGTGTCGCCTGGATAAAAAACTTCTTCAATGCGTTTTGCCAGACCAATAATGGCTATTTTTCCTCGCAAGTTGAGCTCGTCCAACACAGAAACCGCTGCACTCAATTGGCCTTTTCCACCATCAATCACAATCAATTGAGGAAGGGGTTTTTCTTCAGACAATAATCGAGTATATCTTCTGGAAACAACTTCTTTCATCGTCGCAAAATCGTCGGGTCCCTCAACCGTTTTTACATTAAAGTGGCGGTAATCTGATTTACTGGCTCGTCCATTTTTGAATACGACACAAGCCGATACAGCATTCGTTCCTTGAAAATTGGAATTGTCAAAACACTCAATATGCTCTGGTAGTGACGATAATTTTAGTTCTTGTTGCATTTGAATTAAAATGTCGTCGTATTTTTTTTCAGGAGTCTGCAGAAATGCGCGTTTTCTTTTTTCTTGCTGATAATAGAAAATATTTCGTTTAGATAATTCCAATAGCTGTTTTTTATCACCTCGCTGAGGAATGGAAAATTGATACGAATTATCTGAAAATAAAGGAATCTCTTCGACTAAAATCTCCTTAGACCCACTATCATACAATTCCTTTAATTTAGGAATCATTTTTTCAATGACTTCCTCTTTGGTTTCATCGTGATAACAATTTACCTCAGCTGTATAAGCATGAATAATCGCTCCATGTTGAATCACTAAATAATTGAAAAAAGCAATTGTATTTTCAATTGTACACGTGAAAACGTCTAATGCTTCAATGGAAGTTGAAACTACGGTAGATTTTGATTGATAGCCTTCTAATAATCCCAGTTTTTCTTTGAGAAAATGTGCCTGTTCAAAATCATAATTCTCTGATGCTTCCTGCATACGTCGTTTTAAAAGAACTTTTACCGCATTGACATTTCCTTTTAGCAATTGCTTTATTTGGTTAATCATTTCTAAATAATCTAGCTCGGATTGCTTTTGCTCGCAGGGCCCCAAACAGTTTCCGATATGATATTCTAAGCAAACGTTGAATTTTCCTGCTTTAATTTTAGAATCTTTGAGGTCTAATTTACACGATCTCAACGGAAATAACTCCTTAATCAACTTTAATAAAATATACATCACCTTGGCATCCGGATATGGGCCATAATAGGTTGAGCCGTCTTTAATAATTCTACGGGTTGAAAAAATCCGAGGAAAAGGTTCATTCTTAATACAAATCCATGGAAAGGTTTTATCGTCTTTTAATTGAATATTATACTTAGGCTGGTATTCTTTTATCAGGTTATTTTCTAAAATCAGAGCATCCAATTCAGTTTCCACAACAATGAAGCGAATGTCTTGAATTTGTTTAACAAGAATCGCTGTTTTCGCATTATCATGATTCTTCGTAAAATAGGAGGTGACGCGCTTTTTTAAGTTCTTTGCTTTACCAACATAAATTATCTTTCCAGTAAAATCAAAATATTGATATACCCCCGGTAACTCGGGCAAGGATTTAATTTTTAAATCAAGGTGGTTTTCACTCATTTTTAACGCAACAAGGAAACGTGACCCGTAAGTTTTTTAGCATTGTATGGATTGGCACAGGAACGATAGCTTAGCACATAGGCATACAAGCCATCTTGACTAGGAATCCCATTGAATGTGCCATCCCAACCTTCGCCATATTGGTTAGATTCAAATAACAATTGTCCCCATCGATTATAAATTTGAAAGGTCCAATCAATGATTTCAAAATCTGTTACCGGCTGAAAAATATCATTTACTTCATCATTATCAGGAATAAATGCATTTGGAATGTAGAGTGAAAATGGTTCTATGATTACCGTTCTGCGCGCTGTGTCTTTACAGCCAAATTGATTGGAAACAACTTGAATTGGATAATCCGTTCCTTCATTCGTGTAATTGTGCACGAAATCAGATTCTGTACTTGTAAAAGTATTGTGGTCGAAGAAATAAAAATATTCGTACCCTCCAATCGATTCATTGATAAAACGAACGGCAGGATGACAAATATCCGTTTTCTCCGGATTAACCGAAAACTTCGCTTCCGGACTGGGGTGAACCACCACCAAATCTTGTTTCATTAGATACAATGTATCGATACATCCAGCCAAGGTAATCATTGTTAAACCTATACTGTAACTTCCAACCTCCGAATAGACATGGCTCGGACTAAAAGCGGTGGATGTACCCGAATCTCCAAAATCCCATGAATAAATCGCGGGTGAACTAGACGAACTTAAATTAACAAATTGGGCGGTTGAAGGAGCGCACTGCAAGGAATTGACGAATAGAAAATCGATTTCTGGTTCGCTATATACAAAAACGGAAGAATAAACCGTGTCTGCGCAAACATCATAAGAACCAATTAAGCTAACCGGATGATTGCCCGGGGTCAGATATTGAACATTGGATACATCAACAGAATTGGCGGTTGATGGATTGGCATTCGCTCCAAAATTCCAGGTGTAATTCGTGAAACTTGGACCAGAAACCGTTGCATCAAAATCATATAATCCATCAGTAATACACAACGAATCTGAATGCGTAAAGGACATAATTAATGGTTCATTGACCGTAATGGTGGTCGTTGATGTATCGGAGCATCCAACAGTTGAGCTTGCAATTAATTGAACCGTGTAAGTACCGGGATTTTGGAACGAATAGACGGGTTCAAATGATGTACTTTGATCTGCAGAGGTACCCGAAATACCAAAATCCCATTGAAAATTAAAGGCATTGGTAGAATTATTGATAAATGGAACCGTTAATCCGATACACTGTACTAAAGGAGGTACATCAATTATACTTGTCGGTAAATCAAAAATATAGACAGAATCGGTAAAGCTTGTAACACAATCTCCATCATCACCATTGATTGTAATCGTTTGAAAACCGGAGGTGTCAAAAGAAACATTATTTACTGTGAGGTTTGTTGACGTAAGAATGGACGCATCTGGATCAAAATCCCATGAAAAATTTGCATTGGGATTACTCGTCTGACAAACAAAATCGAATGAATTATTAATAAAACACAACGAGTCTTGACTGGTCCATGAAACAGAAAAAGGATTATTTACGATGAGTGACATATAGGCCGTATCCGTACAAGGCTGACCCGGATTAACGATGACACGAGCCACGTAGGAACCGGGACTTGGGTAAGTAAAAGTTGGCTCATATAACGAACTTGCATCCGCATTGGTTCCAGAAACTCCAAAATCCCAAGCATAATTACTACCGCCGTATGAATTGTTTTCAAAATTTACGGTCAAGCCTTGACAATAAGAAACAAAAGTGGCCAATTGCTCTTGTGTTGGAAGCAAGGCCTGAAGGGTAATGTTACAATCAAAAACTTTGAAAACAAAATCACGTACCGTTTGTCCCACCAATATGCCATTCCGGTATTCACGCACCATTACTCCAACAACAAATAACCCAATCATACTAGGGTTCACAGTGAGAATTCCCGTATTAGGATCAATTACCGTGCTTGAACCAGGACCCAAAGGAGCTTGAGAACCAAAAGGACCAATCCATTGCACAGGAAAATAAGGCGGTGCAGGAGCTTGACTAGGAGCAGGGTTGGAAGAAGAAGCGCCTGAAAAAGGAGTAACAAGAGAATAAACCAATACATCACCGTCAGGATCCGTTGCCGAATGATCAAAAACTAATTCATCATTGTTGCACAGCAGTATAGGCGGATAATTGGTAAATCGAGGACTACTATTCACTGTAAACCCAGTTTCTGAACCAGGCACATGGGTGGTTAATGTTAATCCTGTTTCATCTGGGTCTATTAAATTGGAAATATTTGGTCCTCGACAACAGCGTTGATAAGATACAGTATATCCACCTGGAATTGGTGGAAGATTTACAACAATGGTATAAATGGCTCTTTCAACACAAATATTAGTTGGGGGAGTAGCGCATGGATTGGTAAAAACCAACGGCAAAACGACACTTCCTGGAAATGGAACACTGAGATCTTGTACAATTGCACCGGAAGAATTGTATATAGTTAATTTGAGTGGGTTATCGTATTCAGCGCCCGTTGAATTGCAATCTCGGTAAAGCGTTATAAAAAAACGATACTGGTTATTCCCTAAATAATTGTAGTAAATATCACCACCGATTATATGCGAAGCATGAGCCTGAAAGCTCATCAAAAACATTAAAACCAACAATCGCACGCGCATACATGAAGTTAGACGTACAAAAAGCTGTTTTGTTATGCTTTTACCAAGAAAAAATTCATTTACAACGTTCAAAATTATAAATTGAAGTGGAAACGATCAAAGGAAAGAATCGTTCCAATTTTGAAGAGTTAACTATTTTTCCTGGTTCATTGCTAGAGTTTTCGAATGAAATTCGTTCTAGACCAAAGGCAGTGGCCGCTTCTTTGTAATATTCTTTTCTTGTTGGATGTTCCGAAGAACAAACATTGAAAATACCAACAGTAGGGTTGAGTACAAATGACTCAATCACACGAATCACATCTTGTTGTTGCACCAAATTTACTACTTGCCCGGGATGCGAATTTTGATTTCTTTTCGCCAAAAAATGAACGGGATGTCGCTTGGGGCCAATTAATCCACCTAGCCGAAGAATGGTGCATTTGTCTGGTTTGCTTGTTGAAATTATCTTTTCAAATTGTGCCACAGCATGAGTTTCATCAATAGGAGAATTTTCGTCAACAACCCCAGTCGCTGAAGGATAAACCCCAATTGAACTGGTATAAATGAGATGGGAAGCAGCCGGTAAAAGCTGGATCGTTTGTTTCAACTGTTCTAAAAAATCATACTCTATAACAGGCGGTAATGCAATGATAAAAGTGGAACACTGCGAAACAAGTTCGCTGTTTAATTGAAATTGCTCAATGGTTGAAGCATCGATTCCTGAAGAAGCTAACAATTCTTTCTTCTCCTCGCTCCGGGTAATGCAAAAAACGGAATGGCCTCCACTTTTCAAGGATTTGGCCAAGGGAATTCCCAACCAACCTGCACCCCAAATAACAGTATTCTTACTCATATTTCACTAACAACAACGTACTGGTTATGTTTAATGAGTTCTTGTCATTGACTCGGGTACACAAATAATAAAATCTGCTTTCTGAAAGTTTTCTTTATCCAGTTTGTCCATTTCAACCTGAGTAACAGTCGAGATTGTAAGGAACTTTGCGTTTGGTTTTTCCTTCCTTACATACCAAAGAATTCCTTGGTGAAAATCCGAATGAAAAGCTCCATTAAAATGGATAAATTTTGAATTTGGTTTGCTGTTTTTCAGGATAAATTTTGCCATCGTAGCATCTTTAAATGCTTGTGCTTCTACCATATTTAAACCCATGTCATGTCCACCCATTTCTCGAACTACCCGGTATTGGGAAAGTGTAGTGTCGATCTTAAATTGAATATCTGCCATTTGAGCCTTAATAGTTGGTGCAAGTGTATCCAATGCTCCCCTTCCCTTTTTAAATAAAAGTGATGCATATTTTCGCTGTACGTTTGAAGCAATACATTTCAATTTATTTTCTTTCGCAAAATCAACCAAAGGTTTATAATCGGTGCTATAATTTGGCCAAAGTCTGCACGAATCTTTAAAGGTTTTTTCATCCATTTTTCCGTCAATATATGCATCCAAAATTGCTTGTTGATCCTGTTCAAACATTTCAAAACCTACTATCAAATTGGATTGGAATTTTGCATACATTGATTGCGTCAATTCTAATTGCAACCAATGAGAGATTGGATTATCATGAAACTCACCAAAAAACACAAAATCAGCTAATAATGCTTGTTTTTCAATGGATTGAAAATTCGTTTTCTTTCCGTTTGAGGTGTAAATAACATATGCCTCTTTTCCTTTTTGAGTAAAAACTTTATCTGAAACAAAAAACAAGACTAAAATGAGTAGAAATTTTAAATAATTCATTAGTTATTTATTGATTATAAACTTTTTCAAAAATCACAGCCACAAATGTATTTTTACTATATTTGGAATAAATCCAATTTGCCGATGAAACAAATGTACATATTCTCTCTATTTCTTTTGGTGTTTTTATCCATAAATAGGAGCTATGCTCAAGGTTTTCAGGTCAACTTTCAAGGTCAAAAACAGCAAGGGATGGGCTGTGCGGGGACGGCGCTTTTTCAAGACGGCGCAAGTATTTTTTACAATCCTGGATCCGTGGCTTTTTCGAATGAAAACTCAATAAACATTGCTAGCACACCTATTTTTTCGAATGTATTGTATGTCGATTCAGCAACGCAGCAAGGATATCGAACCAAAAATCCGGTTGGAACTCCTTTTTCAGCCTATGGAATCTTTCAAGCACACAAGCACGACAAATTAAAATTTGGAATAGCAGCATACACTCCTTTCGGCAGCACCGTTCAATGGGAAGAAAATTGGATTGGTCGGTTTGCGTTGACACGTTTAGAACTAAAAGCCATTTATATTCAACCAACTTTATCTTACCGCATAGCGGATGTTATTGGTATTGGAGCAGGTTTTATTATTTCAACAGGAAATGTGAACCTTCAAAAAGATGTTCCTGTGCAAGACAGCTTGGGTAATTATGGGCATGCTGAATTAGCAGGGAAAGCCCTTGGTTTTGGATTTAATGCGGGCATACATTACGATTTAAATAAAAAATTAACCGTTGGAATTACCTATCGATCACAAATTAACATGAAGGTAAAAAATGGAGTAGCAACCTTTACGGTTCCTGCATCATTGAATACGAATTTTCCAGACGGGGCATTTACAGGAGCCTTACCTTTACCTAATGTAACCACGCTTGGATGGGCATACAAAGCAACTAAAAATTGGCAATTTGTATTGGATATAAATTACGTTGGATGGAAGGTATATGATACATTAGCGTTTGATTATGAACAAAATACAACGTCTTTACTTGACACGAAATCTGCTCGAAATTACAAAAGTATTTATGCGTTCAGAGGAGGGGCAATGTACAAAGCGAATGGGAAATTAGATTTAAGATTTGGTTCCGGATTTGGTTTTTCTCCCGTTCCTGATGCTAGCGTAACACCTGAAACCCCTGATGCTAACCGTTTCTATTTTACAGGGGGACTTTCATATCGTTTTACCGAAAAGTTCTCCATAGATGCTTCTATTTATTACACCCAATTAAAACGAACCGCTCAAAATACGGAAACAAATTTATACGGAACATTTAAAACTAAAGCGATTGCTCCTGGGTTTTCCTTAATCTATAAATGGTAAAATGAATCGAATAATTACCTCCATTACTATACTTGCATTTACGGTTTTAGCCGTTGTTTCTTGTAAACCAAAATACAACGAGCCAACCTATACCAAGGGGGAAATAAATCCGGCGCGCTTTGTAATGATAGGTGGTTCACACACTGCTGGGTATATGAATGATGCACTTTATTACGAAGGACAACAAAATTCTTTAGCCGCACTTATAGCGAAACAATTCATTCAAATAGGAGGGGTTTCAATCAATCAACCTTGGGTGAGTTCAACTTCAGTTGGGATTGGACTAACCGGTTTGTCTCAGCTAAATCTTGGGTATAAAACCGACTGTAAGGGAGTTACTGCGCTCTCTCCAATTCGAATAGCAGCATCAGGAGATTTTAGTATTTTGAATCAATCCGTTTTTTCTTCTGCGAATCGGTTTGGAAATTTTGGTGTTCCGGGCTTAAAGTTAATGCAAGTTTCTAACAGTAATTTAAGTGCAACAAATGCTTTTTTTGCCCGAATGGCTTCTTCATTAAGTGCAAGTGTTTTGGACGATGCTATTGCTAGTAACCCAACGTTTTTCTCTGTTTTTTTGGGTATTGAAGACGTAATGGATTTTGCCAAATCTGGCGGGACTATTGAAAATTTACCAAGTGCAGCCTCGTTTCAAAATGCATATACCAACTTATTGCAAGTGATGACAGCAAATGGATCAAAAGGCGTTATTGCGACTATTCCCGACGTTTCTGAGATGCCTTATTTCACCACTATTCCATGGAACGGATTAACTTTAGATGCAGCAAGTAATACAACATTGAATTCAATTTATAATCCATTGGGTTATTATTTTTCGGTTGGCAGTAATCCTTTTATGATTGTGGATTCAACCGCGAATGCTTTTGCAGTTAGGCAAATACTTTCAACTGAATTACTTACTCTAAGTCTACCGTTGGACTCTGTGAAGTGCAATCAAATGGGGGTATTGTTCCCAATCCGAGATGAGTTTATATTAGATGTTCAAGAACTTCAAACATTACGCAATACAATCTCGCAATACAATACAATTATTACCACTTTAGCAAATCAATTTGGGTTGGCATTGGTAAATATTGATTTATTTTCAGCGCAATTAAAAACAGGTTTTGCGTATAATGGAGTGACAATGAGTTCTAAGTTTGTTTCAGGAGGAGCATATTCATTAGATGGGATTCATTTTAACGCAAAAGGAAATGCTCTACTAGCCAATGAGTTTATAAAATCGATTAATTCGAAATATAAATCGCGCATTCCACAAATGGATGCAAATGCTTTTAATTCAACGTTGTTCCCTTAAAATTTATTTACTATGAAAAAAATTACCTTATTTCTTGGTTTACTTCTTACCGGCAGTTTGTTTGCTCAATCACCCTGTGCTACAGGTAGATATGCTTCTGATGTGTTTACCAATTTTACAACTGCCAGTGATGTTACATACGGACAAAATAATTCTTGGAATGGTGCTGCAACAACGTTAAAATTAGACGTATATCAACCAACTGGTGATACTGAAATGAATAGGCCTTTAATTCTTTTTGTACACGGAGGAAGTTTTATTGGAGGTTCAAAAACAGATGGCGACATGGTCACTATGTGCCAAAAATTTGCTAAAAAAGGATATGTAACAGCCTCTATCGACTATCGAATAGGTTTTTTTCCTTTTGACTCTGCAAATGCAGTAAAAGCAGTTGTGCGAGCCACTCAAGACTTAAGAGCAGCTATTCGTTTTTTTTATAAAGACAAACAAACAACGAACACTTATAAAATTGATACCAATCATATTTTTATTGGGGGAAGTTCAGCTGGAGCTATAACAGCACTTCACGTTGCCTACTTGGATCAAGAATGTGAGATTTCAGATTATTTAAGCACAAGTGTTATTACGAGCCTAGGTGGATTAGAAGGCACAAGCGGCAACCCAGGGTATTCATCAAAAGTTCACGCTGTATTGAATGGCTGTGGAGCTTTAGCACGTTATAGTTGGTTAGAAGCTGGAGATATTCCCTTAGCTTCCGTTCATGGCACCAATGATGCAACAGTAAAATACAACCGAGGAATTGTGAACCCAGGGACACCCCTAATGTATTTGGACGGAAGTAGAATGATTCATGAACGGGCATGTGCAGTTGGTGTTGAAAATCAATTTTACACTTTCCCAGGGGCGCCGCACGTACCATATGCCGGAAGCGCTGCATATATGGACACTACAATTAATTTCTTTAGAGATTTCTTAATCAAACAATTAGGCTGCACTGATAATATATTACAACCAGAAAACACCCCTTTGCAAGCAGTTTATTTATATCCTATAGATTATTGTGATGGCTCTCCTGTTGATGAAGTTTGTCCAACCTCTGGAGTTACTGAATTAAACGCTCAGCACCTTTTGATTTATCCTAACCCTGCAACTGCTGAAATAACAATTTCTTTTTCTGATAAAGAGCAACACTCGATCATCATTAAAGATATGATGGGTCGAATTGTTTTTGAAAATGCAGAGATAACAGGTTCAACAAACATAAATCTTTCTTTCTTAAAATCTGGAAATTATTTAATCGTTTCTGATCATTTGCAAACTATTAAATTGATAAAAAACTAAAATCAATTCCTATGAAACATTGGGTTATATCAATACTATTTTTTTTTATTGCTGGTTCTTCAATCAGTCAATCCATTCAGCCTTCAAAAGAGATAAAAACAAATACCACCCGTAAAGATGAAAAAGGAATTGAAACAACATCAAAACCGATTAGCGAATCGAATACTATTCAAATGACACGTTCAAATGACAAGGTAAGAGTTAAAAAATTACCCATTCGAAAAGAAGTTGAAATTAGTAAACCGTTAAAACATGATTAGTCGGCTTCTAACAATTGCTCTTTTTTCAATCATAATTGGAAGGGTTTATTGTCAATCTTTTACAGAGGGATTTGAGAATATAGCAAATCTAACGGATTGGTATATTCAGAACAACAGTGATTCTCCCGATTTAGATTGGGGAGCAGGGGATAACACAATCTTTTCAGCCCAAGCGGGTACAACGGGTTCATATTTGTCAGTAAATTATCAAAGCACTTTGTCGTCCGCACCCGCCACAATAAGCAATTGGTTGTTTGCCCCAACGCGGACATTAAATAATGGTGATATCATCTCCTTTTATACGCGAACAACGGCAGTGACACCTGTATATCCTGATCGTTTAGAGGTGCGATTGAGCACTGCTGGAAATGGAACAAATCCTGGAACAACAGCAACTTCTGTTGGTACATTTACTACGTTATTGCTTTCAGTTAATCCTAATTTAACTACAACTGCATACCCAATTGGATGGGCCCAATATTCGGTTACAATTTCCGGATTACCTGGCCCTACAAATGGACGTATTGCTTTTCGGTATTTTATAACAAATGGCGGGCCTGGGGGAGCTAACTCAAATTACATTGGAATTGATAGTTATAGTTATACTTCAGTTGCAACTCCTCCTAGTAATGATAATTGTGCTAATTCAGTAACATTAACTCAAGGAACAACCTGTGTAGCCACTTCGGGTTCTGTAATGGACGCCTCCCAATCAGCCATAGGGTGTTCAGGAACTGCAAATAATGATGTTTGGTATAAATTTATCGCAAATACTACTGGGGCAATTATAAGCGTAGTTGGTTCGGTCGAATTTGATGCAGTATTTGAAGTTTTTAGCGGAATTTCTTGTGCCAACCTCAACTCAATAACGTGCATAGATAATACGTTTGAAGGCGATACTGAATCAACCACGTTAACTAATTTAGTTCCCGGTCAAACCTATTACATACGCGTACATGATTGGTTAGACGCAATTCCCAATACCATGGGTTTTTCAATTTGCGTTGTAGATTTTATCCCTTGTACATTATCCCCACCAGTTGGTTCAATAATTGAGACAGAACTTTGCGGGACAGATGTAAACGGGGGATGCTATAGCACCCCAAACAGTTATCAACCAATTTCATGTGGTGAAACCATATTTGGAACTTCTTGGGCAACAAATGGAAATCGAGATTTAGATTGGTATAATTTTCAATTAGTTGAGCCAGGAGTTGTGACATGGTCGGCGACAGCTGAATTCCCTTATAAACTTTATATTGTTGACATTACCAATTGTGCTAATCCCGCAATATTGGCAACAGCTAGTTTTATGGCGTGTGAAAATGGCTCCATATCATATACATTGAGTACACCAGCAAATTATGCAGTATTAATTGTTCCCAATACGTTTAATGGCTATGCGTGTGGAACAACTAATGATTATCGGGCCACTTTAACATTACCAATTACACAAGCTACCCTCTCTAGTTCGCAAAATTTCATTTGTGCTGATGACACATCAATAATTTCAGGAAATTTATCAGGAATTTATGACTGGTATCAAGTAGGTAATCAAACAAGTTTAGGAGTGACAAGTCAATTTTATATTTCTGATGAGCAATCATATTATGCGAAATATACAAATGGAAATGGTTGTGTTAGTTATAGTGATACTGTTTCAGTAACCGTATTCCCATTAGATGATGCTACTTTCTATTATCCAACAAATACTGTTTGTGTTAACGCACAAAATCTTGTTCCGACCATTATAATGGTGCCGCCTTTCGGCTATTTCTCTTCTGAACCATCAAATATTATTTTTTCTGATAACTTTTTAGGTGAAATTAATATGAATCAGGCAATAGAAGGTAATTATACGATCACTTTTCAAACAGACGGGATTTGTCCAAACACCTATTCTCAGAACCTAACGATTACATCGAATCCTTTTGCAGAGTTTTCCTATTCTAATCTGCTAATTTGTAATTCAGATTCTATTCAATCCGTTGTTCTCAGCCCTAATTCTTCTATTGGATTTTTTAGTGCAAACTCTTCCCTAATCGATGTTGCCCCTAATACCGGCGATATTAACCCCTTAAATAGCTCAAATGGAACATTTGTAATTTATAACACTATTGCCGCTTC
>Ga0049081_10000382_pt1 | contig 17036 bp, 29 predicted proteins | sample GreLakmeER78MSRF_FD_66717 | JGI IMG/M metagenome (GOLD analysis project Ga0049081, IMG submission 66717) | Freshwater lentic microbial communities from great Laurentian Lakes, MI, USA - Great Lakes metaG ER78MSRF | ecosystem: Environmental > Aquatic > Freshwater > Lake | place: Great Lakes...
GACTTTGTGCAAGATAGTACCCTCGAATCGACTAGAGTAGCAGTCTGGTCTTACCTACAGTTGGAGTCATCAATGGATAAGAAAACGCCTGATCTGCACATCATTGAAGGGGGTAAAACATCCCAAGTATCTGATAACAGTGATACCCCTCTTATGTCAGGTTTGATGGAAATGATGGGGGGTGCATCTGATAACAGTGGTTTAGAAATGCGGAAACAAGAGCGCCCAGAAGTCGTTCAAAGGGATCCAAATGAGGTTCAAAACCTACCAGTTTTTGGGTACAAGATGAAGACCATTGTTGAAACTGATGAGGACGGCAAAGACGTTCTTAAAGATGTTCCAGTTGTTAACAGCCAACAAACTTCTCTTCGTCAATGCGACTCTTGCTTTGTAGCAGCCAATTGCCCAGCGTTTAAACCGCAAAATACTTGCGCTTTTAATCTTCCAGTAGAGGTAAAAACCAAGGATCAACTGAAGTCTTTACTTACTGCAATTATTGAAATGCAAGGCCAAAGAGTGGCTTTTATGCGATTTGCAGAGGAAATGAACGGTGGGTACGCAGATCCAAACGTATCACAGGAGATCGACCGCCTCTTTAAATTAATTGGCAACTTAAACGAGATGGACTCCAACAAAGAGTTTATTCAGATCACTGCAAGTCGTCAATCATCTGGTGGAGTTCTCTCTGCAATCTTTGGCGATCGTGCTCAAGCCCTTAGAGAGTTACCTGAAACTCTAAGAGAAGATACTGTGACTAAGATTATTCAACAATCTATTGAAGATTAGTTTGATCTGATAACAGCACCACAAGAGTTATGAAACAGGGTTCACGCTGTGCTAGGCTCCCAGAGCACTCAACCTTATTGACATATACACGATACGGTTTTAAGCGTAATACTAAGCAACCCATTGAGGGGTATTTAGACATTTAGAGAAATGGTAGGGGTTATGTCGTTATTTTCATTTAAGTTAGCCGAAGAGTTTGTGGCTCCGTATCGGGCAAAGAAGGCTCCGTTTGGTTATCAAGATGCAGCAGGAAACTCAGTTGGTGAGATCACTTTCTTGCGTACCTATTCACGCCTTAAAGCAGATGGTACGAAAGAAACTTGGGTAGATGTATGTGAGCGTGTCATCAACGGGATGTACTCACTACAAAAAGATCACGCCAAGACTGCTCGACTTCCGTGGTCAGATGCTAAGGCTGCATCATCTGCTAAAGAAGCATTTGATCGCTTATGGAACTTAAAGTGGACACCACCAGGTCGTGGGCTGTGGGTTATGGGCACTCCCATTGTGAACGTTCAACGTAACTCCGCAGCACTTCAAAACTGTGCTTTTGTATCAACAGGATCTATGACCAAGACTGACCCAGCCAAGTCCTTTGCTTTCCTTATGGAAGCATCAATGCTTGGAGTAGGCGTTGGCTTTGACGATAAAGGCGCCGATAAAGAATTCACAATCTACGCACCACAAGGAGAAACACCCTATGTCATCCCCGATACCAGAGAAGGTTGGGTTGAGTCCACAGCCACCCTCATCAATTCCTACCTCAAGCCAGATAGCAAGACTCCAGTATTTGATTACCAAGAGATCCGCTCAGCAGGTGAGCCAATCAAAACGTTTGGCGGAACAGCAGCAGGGGCAGACCCACTAGTCAAACTCCACGAGTATGTAACTAACCTGTTGCACGGCCGTGCAGGGGAGTTACTTACTCGACGAGATATCGCTGACATCGGCAATATGATCGGTGTTTGCGTAGTTTCAGGAAACGTCCGTCGTTCAGCCGAACTTCTTATTGGACGCATTGAGGACGAGGAGTTCCTTAACCTTAAGAACTACGAAAAGTACCCAGAACGTATGACTCACGGTTGGATGTCTAACAACTCTGTGGCTGTAAACGTTGGTGATAATTTGAACGCCATAGTTGAAGGCATCAAACTTAACGGTGAGCCAGGGGTTATATGGATGGATATCTCTAAGCAGTATGGTCGCCTTGCTGATCCAATCAACAACAAGGACTGGCGTATTGCTGGGTATAACCCTTGCGCAGAACAATCTCTTGAATCTTACGAGTGTTGTACGTTGGTTGAGACTTACTTAAACCGCCACGACAACTTGGAAGACTTTAAGCGCACACTTAAATTTGCGTACCTTTATGCCAAGACTGTAACTCTTTTACCTACCCACTGGGAAGAGACTAACGCAATTATGCAACGCAACCGTCGTATTGGAACTTCAATCTCTGGTGTTGCAAATTTTGCAGACAACAAGGGTCTACCAGTTCTTCGTACATGGATGGATGAGGGGTACAAGACTATAAAGGCTTACGACACCTCATACTCAGAGTGGCTTGGTATTCGTGAGTCAATCAAGATGACCACAGTCAAACCATCAGGAACAGTTTCAATTCTTGCTGGAGAATCTCCAGGAGTTCACTGGACTGTAGGCGGAAAGTACTTCAATCGTGCTATTCGCTTTGCAAATAACGATCCAATGCTTCCACTCTTTAAACTTGCTAACTACAGAGTAGAACCTGCTAGTGAGTCTCCTGATACGACTTCGGTTGTCTTCTTCCCAATTAAATCAGAGGCAAAGAGAAGTGAGAAGGATGTAAGTATTTACGAGAAGATGGCACTTGCTGCTACTGCTCAACGCTACTGGTCAGATAACTCAGTCTCAGTAACCATCTCATTTGATCCAGAAACAGAGTCCTCGGCTATTGGTACGGCTTTGCATATGTACGATGGTCAACTTAAGACTGTCTCATTCTTGCCTAGTGGTAACCATGTCTATCCTCAAATGCCTTACACACAGATCACAGCAGAAGAGTATGAAGAAAAGGGCGTGATGCAACTATTCCCAATCGACTTCTCTGGTGTCTATGCTGGTATGGCTGCTGATGCTATTGGTGAGGCTTACTGCACTACTGATGCTTGCGAAGTAAAGTTAATAACTGATAATCAACCTAAATAATCTAGCAATACAAAGCGAAAGCCCTGCCTTTTGGTGGGGCTTTTGCTATTGCTTACTCTTTTGCTTGCTCTCGTGAATTAAACGCGCACATACGAGACTCGCTTAAGTGACTTTCAATTCTTTTTTTAACATCGTTAGAATCTGACATCTTTCTAACATTTGTTGAGTTGATGAACTCCCACACTACTGTCTCTAGTTTCTGATTGCAGTCAGGGCAAGGCAATACAAGGTTTTTTCTTGTAGTCTTTTTGTCTTCGTAAGTCTCAATTCTCCAGCCCAATACAACTAACTTTGTCCAAAAGATTTTTTCTATCTCAGTATTAGTAAGAGGTGTCTCTCTCCAAGGCTTACTATCATCGAAGGGCAACTCTTCTTGCTGCCACATCTCACGCTTCTGGTGTGGCTTTGGGTATGACTTGCTAACTTGCTTGTGCTTCTCGTATGGCTTGTTAAACTGCTCTTGCTTCTGGTATGGCTTTGCCTTCTGGTTATCCATTGAGTGATCTGACTGCCAGTCATGCATACTGCTTTTAATCATTTTGCTCCCCTAACTAACTAACTAACTACGTACCTGGCGGCCGCTAGTTACTTCGAAGATAGCCCCGCCATTTCTGACGGGGCTTCTCCTATTGCTTACTCTGTCTTTCCTAGTGCTTTTGCTTTCGCTTTTGCTAGTGCTTTTGCATGGGCTTCAGGGAACTGCTTCAGCCACTTTTTAACTACAGGGTTGCTGATGCCTTTCCATGCCTTCCAGTTCTTACCTTCATCGGTCATGTAGTACGCGATTTGGGCATTCACCACAGGGTTAAACAGTTGGGCGTTGTACTCCAAACTGAACTTTTCCCTTCGTGTTTCTCCCAAGGAATCAACCATGTTAATCTGAAACAACCCGAATGAGTTGTCTCCTGTATCTCGGTTGCCGTTGTGGGAGAGAGGGTTTCCTCTTGATTCCTTCATAGCGATAGCCCACGCATAGCGTAAGGCTTGTCCTTTGAAACCAATAGCGTGAAGCAGATCGACTAACTGCGTTTGAGTTAGTTTGTCTGCGTTCTCGTACTTGGATAAGGCTCGCTCTTGGTATTGCTTTTGGTCTTGCTTCTGCTTGATCTGTGCTTCGGCTTGCGTAGGGCTGAGGGCTGGTGGCAGTACCACTATCCCACTTGCTACGAAGATCGCCGTAAATAGCGATCCGAATACGATCTTGCCTCTTCTTGTTAGTTTCATCATCACTCCAAAAAGTCATTGACACTTTCTGATGCCTTTGACTGGTTGTGACGAAGGCGATGTAGGTATCGCTCTGTCGTCTTTATCGACTGATGCCCCAAGCGTTCCTTGACCTCATGCACATCTACCCCACTTTTTAGAAGTTGAGTAGCATTAGCGTGTCTGAGATCATGGGTTCTAGGACTCCAACCGATGCCTGACTTGGCTATTGCCTTGTTCCATGTAGTTCTCCATACATCTCGTGGTAGGTGACTCGTATGGTCGATGAATCGCTGTTGCTTTTGGTATGGCTTTGTCTTTTGCCTGTGCTTTCGCACCGACTCTCTACAAGCCTCACATCGGCAACGCCCATGTGTATAGGCGTACAGCGTTCCATGCTGGAACAGTTTTCCGTCTTGGGCGAATGGTCGCTTAGACATCTCTCCACGAGAACTACTAATTTTACTCGGCTCTGTCACGAGTAACCTTGAGAACAGCAAGTCATCTTTTGATAGGGCTTTTGCTATGACATAGCCCTTAATCTCCTGTAATAGGGCTTTAGACAGCATTAAACTGCGCTTATGACCCGACTTTGTGGCTTCTACGACTAGAAACCTGCTGGTATGGCTTGACCCTAGATCGCTGACTCGCCTTTGAACATAGACTTCGCCTGTCTTTAGGTTGATGTCCTTGACCCTGATCTCGGTGGCTTCCCCGAATCGGCAACCTGATGCGACTAAGAATCGGGCGAATAACTGAGCCCCTTCGGTCGGTAGATGCTGAATGATCGCCTTAAACTCTTCGGGCTCTACAACATTCGAGATGTCCGAATACTTCGCCTTAATACGAATCCCATGAGTAGGGTTCTGAGTTAATTCTCCTGTATCGACTAACTGGGAGAAGGCAGACCCTAGTGATGCCTTGATCTGATTGAGGGTGGCTGAACCGACTCCCTCTGATCTCAGGGCTTGAAGTAACTTTTGAATAGTACGGGTATCGATCGAAGTTACTTTGCGATCTCCGAGAGTGGGCAGGACATACCGATCGATGATCGACCGATAGCCCTTGCGAGTGATCGGCATGAGATCGGCGGTGGGAAGCCATGAATCGATGTAGGTTGATAGGGTAAATACAGCCCTAGAAGGCTCGCTGACACCCGATGCCTCTGCTTTTGAGGCGTGGTACATGGCATCGATCTCCGAGCCCCATGTACCTGCTGAGAGGCGTTTACCGCCCTTTCGGTAATAGCCTGTAAACCTATCTCCACGCTTTACGACATAAGCCATGATCTTCCCCTCTCATGTTACTGGTGAGTAATGTTACTGATGAGTAACTTTGATGTCAAAAAAAAGCCCCTAGCCCGATCAAGGGCTAGGGGTCAATAGTGACTAAGGGCTTAGGGAATCTGCTTATGTGCGCCTGTAGTAACTCCTAATCGCCCCAGATCAGGGCTGAGAGTTAGTTATGGAAAGAGAATCTCTTCCCAATCCGAATCATCGAGATTGTAGAGATCAGTTGGCAGAACCTTCCAGCGATCATCGATCGCAATAAAGTCCTCACCAATAAACCAATCAACATCAACGCCCCACTTACCAATAAATACTTTGGCGGTGTAAACATTTCCGTTCATTGGAAACTCAATAACATGATCTGTTGCTGAGGTTTGACTACTGATTACATTTGCAACCATAGGTTAGTTCTCCGTTTCTATTTGTGTTGTTCGATAAGAGTTCCACTCATCGATTGTTGTTTGCTTCCATAGCGGTCGATTGCCGATCATGTGATCGGGTTCGGGAAGGGTGTTGCGCTTTCGATAGGTGTAGATCGTATTGATCTTTAACCCTGTTTGTTGCGCGATGTCGGTAGTAGTAAGCCAGTCCTTCAATTCGAGTCACCAGTTTCTTGTTGATCTTGATCAGTAATCACCTCATTAATTGTGTTCTGAATACATTCATCGATCACTTCCCACAGATTATCGTCAGAAGTAATCCACTCTCTGATCTTTAACCATTCATCATCAGTAAGCACTCTCCTAACTAATTGATCTGCCTCTTCACGATTGAATAGCACTATGTCATTTGGATTTATCATTTAATTACTCGTTTCTGAGATGTCGTTGAATTGCCAGTTGTTGTGTGTCAGTACAAGAGAATGAAATCTCTCTTGCCCTAGTTTGATTCCTTCATCGGGTGTATCTGCTTCTACCTGAACAGTTAGAAGATCGCTTGCATAACCTTGATCCATAGTTTCGAAATGCACATTCCACCACTTAGTCATTGTTCATCTCGTTATCGTGATCGATGATGATTACTTCGATGTCACTAGGGCATCGCACAACCTCTGCAACGCCACCATTGACCTCTATTACTACCTGATTCTTTGCATACATAACTACAACGACCTTTCTTGAATGTTGAGTGCATGATGATCGCACAAGATACTTCCCTGATCATCACCTCTTGCATACCCCTCATACTTACAGATTTCGCAAGTGTGAACAGAACAACGATACTTTCCGTCAGTACCAATCTTTAATTCTTCGGGAGTATCCCAACCACAGAAATCGCACTCCAATCGTTTGCCGTCTAGTTTTTGATTTTCTAGCAAGCGTTCAAGTCGTGCAATCTTTCTTTCTAATTCAAGATTAGTAAGAGTAGTTCCATGTTCTTTGGGAGGTTTAATTCCTAACTTCTCACACTCTTCTACAAGTGTTTCTCGATACTCCTGTGCATAACGCAGAGATAGTCGTTGCTTTGCACGAGAGACTGCTTTGTTACGAAGTTTTTTATCTTGTTTGCTTAGTTCCATTTAGTACTCTCCAATCACAGATACATACTGACGATACTTTTTCTTTTCTCTACGGCGCAGTAATTGTCTTTCATGATCTGTTAGACCACCAAAGATTCCGTACTGCACTCCGTTTTCTGTTGCGAATGTCAGACACTTATTTTTTGTGACTGCATCACATTGACCACAAATTAATTTTGCTTCCCGAATCTTTTCATACTCTGTCGGGTCAGGAAAGAATAATTCAGGGTCTACACCTTGTTGACATGGTGCATTCGTGATCTCAGTTTTCATTGTTACTCCGATCGTTGAAATCATCAGGATTTTCTATTACATACTTAACGAATGAGTCCATGACATCAGTTAAATCTTCGGGTTCTAAGTCTGCATACTTCAAGAGAATCTCGATCATGTGCAGGAATCCCCAAATAAGCATTTCAGGTTCGATCTCTTTATCTTTCATGATCGTATTGAGATGTGCATTGGCTAGATACTCCTTGATCTCTTGGGGCAGACTATCTTTGCGATCAGAATCAACCTTGAATCCACGAACGATCTTTAGAAACTCGTTAGCGATCTTAATCGATTTGATGAGATCAGTTTGGTGTGATGATAGTTCAGTCATTTATTTTCTCCTTTCATTATTTTGAGGTAGTTGCTTTCTAGTTGACGAATTAGTTTACGAGTTGTACCGAATTGATCAGCAACGCTCTGCAACGATTTGCCATGTACAAATCGCGCATTGAGTATCAGATTCTTTTCTTCTACTGTAAATAGTGATGCATTTTCCATGTTGTATTCCTCTCTAAGTTAGTGAAATCAAGTAGGGGCAGGTACGACTACGCCGTAACTATCGAATGCGATCATGATCGCCCTTCGCAGGTAAGGAGGGAGAGAATGAACAAACTCTCCATAACCCTGCGTTGACCCCTACTTGATAAAGTTACTTTGTAATTGTTTTTTGAACGCAGTTAAAGCAGAACCAAATAACAGGTTGCTTGCTTGAGTCGGTTATGTATTTGCCTGATGAAGTAAGTTCGTCATTACCACAATCATCGCAATTAGTTAGTTCGTGGGCTTCTACCCTACGAACGATCTGTGCGTATCCCATTAGTCATCTCCTAAGAATAGTGAGCCGTCTGATGCAGTTCGCACCACACGACTTTCAGGTAGTGCAGGTACAAGATCATCGATTGTGTCGTTGATTTGTCCGATACAGACATCGAGTGCATCTTCACAGGCGTTGAATGCCTTATCAAGATCACGACCTTCAAAGTCTGTCGAATCCCACCAAGTAACTACCAGTTGTTCATCGAGTGCATTCCCATAGGTGCGTTGCAGAATCTCGATCGTCTCTTTAACTGTTGTGATCATTTAATTACCTTCCTCTACACACTCACAGGGTTGATCAGGATTAAAGTCGCAGTAGTAGCAACCACCTTTTTCACCACAAGTGGTGCAGTAATACTCGAATTGAATCTCATCACAGCACCGCATTAATACTGTGTTGGAATCAATGTCTACTTTCCAATACTTACTTTCAGCAGTCATTTATTTTCTCCAATCACTTCATCGATCATCGTTGTACATGAGCCATAGCCCAACCAGTTGCCACCCTTGCCCACATAGCAGACATCACGAGTTGCATAAGTAAATAGCGATACCAAGATCAATGCAGGAACAATGATCAGCACTATCCAACCTCTAGTAGTTAAGTTTGTTGTATTCACGATCAAACACTCCTTTCCATAGCCATTTTGTATCTCCATGAGTTTATTTCTTTGTGCGTTTTAATTCTGTGGCAAGTTGAACACCTAATTACGCACTTTTTGATCTCTTTTTTAATTAGATCAAGAAGTATGTTGTTGTTAAGCGCATTCCCAATGTCAAACTTTTTACTGTGAGTATGGTCAAACTCCAAAGCCAACACATCGGTTTCACCACAATCAATGCAGGGGTGTTTAAGAAGGTAGTTAAATACAAACTCTCTTGCTTCTTTATTTCTATCCCTGTTTTGCATTCGTGAACGAATAGATACGCAAGGTTTACACGCGCTTTCGTATCCTTGATTACCGCTTTCAAACATTTTTTCTTGATAACTTTTTACTGACTTAATCTTTTTACAAGTTCCACATCTGCGTTTTCCTTGCGCCAAGAGATCAGATTTCTCTTTCATTCTTTTAGCACTTCCTTTGCGATGTACTGAGAAGCACTTCTTACATCTAGCCCTCAATCCGTATAGACCGCTTTTATGTTTATTAAAGCGATCTAACGACAACGGAATGAAGCACCCAATACATACTTTAGTTTTCTTTTTAGCCATTAAATCCCCTTCGGGCTGTACAAGCGACTAAGTGGAAGTGTTTTGTACTTTAGATCGTAGTGATTAGAAGGTGTCACGAAAGCAACAATAAATCGTGAACCAGTTGTTTCAACAATGATGCCTTTACGCAAGCGACCAAACCCTTGAACAAACACTTGATCGTTGATTACCGCGTTGAAAGGATTGTATTGACTCATGTTTGTTGAATGCACCATACGCTCATCACAGATCGCTATTAACTGATCTGCAACCGCAACGATCTTTGCTTCAAGATCGATGCGCTTCTTTGCGAGTTTGATAGTTTTCTCAATCTTGTCTGATGAATGACTACCGCAGATCACCGCATTCTCGCTATTCCACTTCAACGGCTGATCTGAATCTTTGCAACCTTCACGCCAAGCCCATGCCATAAAGATCGTGTCGAATTGCAGTTCACCACGAGTTGCAATCTCTGATGCAGGTGCAGAATTAGGAAATGTGTTTCCATTTACATCGAAGATTTCACACCATTGGTGATGAATGCCCTGCACAATGATTGAGTGACCTTTGTACTCAATCTCTTGATAGGTATTCGGTAACTGTTTGACCTCAATCACATGATCGAATCGTTTGTTACGAATCCATGTCGAGTAGTGCTTACTGCCTTGATAGTTGTTGTAGTACTTATCTTGAATCGCTACGAATCGATCTAAGAAGTAACTCATTTATGCCACCATGTCTCTCGCTTCGAGAACCTTCTCGATTAGTGATTGGAGAGTGCGTACATCAATAGTGCAAGCACCCATTAGTTTGTAATCTCCGTTTTCTTGACGGCGATTGCGAATCTCGAAATCGAGTTTGTCTGCACGATTTCCGATGATTGATCTAAGTGATTCTTTTACTGCATCAATAGATCGTTGAGCGTTTTCTCTTGCTATGCGCTCTAATTGCTCTTTGGCTTCTTGCTCTGCCTTGTATTGAGCCTCACGAGCCTTCTCTTCGGCTTCTTCTGTGACCCAACGAGTCTCAAGAGTCGCATACTCAGCAACGATGTCCTGCGCTCTTGCAATCCAGTAAATCTCGCCTTGTGTGCTACCAGCCCAATCAGAAGATTTGACCATGTAACCGACTGATCTACTTCCCTTTGGTGCATCAGTAAATTGTGCATCATCAGGATTATCTGATCGATACACCTTGTATTCGTACTTTTCTAGTGAGACTAACTCTGCGTTAGCGACTGCTCGTCTACTAACCTTTGTCGGGTCTTTTTTATCTTGTGATGAATAATCCCATGAAGGAATAACGCCGTACTTAATACCGATTTGTAGGTCTGCTGATTTCATTACTTTATTCTCCTTAGTTGTAATTGTTGTAAGTGGTGAAGTGCGCCAGCCTTCCACGAGTAACGCACTTCACCGAGTCACCTAGAGAGTGACAGTTAGTTGTTTACAAGACGGCGAGAGATCGCATACTTCACGATTGATTTCGCCATGTAAACAAGATCGAATGGATTACGAATTACAGAAGCGATCTCGCAATAGTGCGATTTTTGATCTGTAAGAGGTTCTACTGTCTCGCCACTTTCGGGAATGTAAGCGAACGCAGTAAGCACACCAGCACGAGCCATGCGCTTAATTGTGTCGTGATTGACCTTCTGATCGCCCGACCAATCTCCGTCAGTAATTGCGAAGAAGATACGAACAGGCTTTTCAGTTTCAGCAAGCAATTTAGTTGCATACTTAATTGCTTCATCTGCTGATGTACCGCCACCAACACCAGCATCACGAATCGTGTTAGTTACACGATCAGTTGCACGATAGAGAGTGTTAGCACGATCATTGAAAGTGATAACAGTTGTGTTTGCATTTACTCGATCAAGTGCCTTCTTAATTGCGTACATGGCTTTGTACGCACTAGAGGCTTTGTGTCCATTCATTGAACCTGAGTTGTCTAACAAGATTACGCATTCGATCTCAGTCGCATCTTCACGACCTTCATTCCATTGATCGAATACTGTATCGAGATCATCACCACGCAAGTAGCGATGTGCAGACAAGCGACCTTGTGATTCGTACTTATCCCATGCAGGGTCAAACGATGCTTTCAGTCTTTCTAATTCACGACCGAATGAAAGCGATGCTTGGAAAGTATTTGAATCAGGAGTTAAATCACGAAACTCATTTGACTCAGGCTCTTTTGAATTATTGGTAGCAAGAGAAGGTAAGCCACCGATCTGTCGCAAGATGTTATTAATTTCAGTTTCATTAGAATCAAGAAGGTTTTCTAATAAATCTTCAATCAATGTGTTGATGAGATCACCAGCAGAATCACCAGCAGAATCACCAGCAGAATCAGAAGATTGATCTGAATCAGAATCTTGATCAGAATCTTCTGAATCTTCATCACCAAAGTCAATGTCGTTGATGTCAACATCGATCACAGGTTTTGATTTTAACTTTTCAGCCAGTTCCGCATCATCTTCTTTGTCTAGTTGTTGTGAGCGATCACGATCTTTTTCTTGCTTTCGTGGTGGAACAGGGCGTGAATCAGCAGAGGATTCCAAACCCTCTTGTGGTCGATCACCATGACCGAATGGGTCATTGATCTTCACACGAACTGTGCAACCACCTTCGCCAGTACCAGCAGGTTGCACAGACTCACCTTCGCCTGTACCTGTGCCTGTGCCTGTGCCGTCACCCTTTGGCAATAGATCATGGAATCGCGCAATTAATTCCTTTCCTTTTTCAGTATCAGCAGGGAAGAGAAGAGTGCGGTATTCATCTACTACTGCACACAATTCATCGATCTGATCTTGATGAGGATAGGCGTTACGAGATCGCGCTCTTAACTCCACAGGAAGGTATCTACGACCACGCAATAGCGGATAAGAGTTAGTGAATGACTCAGGCTTATCTACGAAGTGAATCAAGATCGTGGCAGTAAACCAGTCGATCGTTGACGGATACTTTGCAGTAAAGAGAGTTTCAATTCTCTGATCTTCAAGTGCGTTGAATGCCATGAAGTAATTGTTATCGCGTACATACTCGAAGAGTTCTGAACCTTCACGAGATGTGTACAAGATGTGACTGATCTCGTGAAGATCAAGACCCTTAACACCAGCGATTGATTTCGCATCGTTAAGTTCACCAATGACACGAGAGTTGAAAGTAACAGTTGATGCACCTGACCACGCAGGTGCTTGCATTGTTGAATGTTCCACATTAACAATTACCTTGCGGAAAGTGAATGCAGAATTAACACGACCGAAGAATTGTGTGAATCGTTCCAGTCGTTGCTTTGTCTCTTCTTCCTTGATCGCTTGTAATCGTAGTGACTCACGAGTTTCACCAAGTATGTCGAGTTCCCAATCTGCGATTGCTTCGTCATAGTTCATTGTTACTCCTATTCGTTTGCATGACGGACATTTACCACAGGCACACATTGTTATGCCTGTGCGTGTTCGGTTGTGATCGCATCAACATCAAGTCCAAGTTCTTCCTTGATGTTGTAAGCAGTACCTTCAAGAAGCATTTTGACCGCAGGGCGTTCCTCATCAGAGAAATTGTTTACGAATACATCGCAAGCAAACTCGAATGACAAACCCTTTGCTAACTTCTCGAATGTTTTTAAGATTCGTGGTGATACAGGTGTCTCGAAGATAGTTCCACGATCTGATGCGTGATCTTCTCTGCGAGATGTTGATCGCATTCCGTTTGCAAGTTCCAGTAAAGATGAAGATGTGATGATCTTCTTCTCAATCGCATTGTCGTAATCGAAACGCAATTTAACTTCGAAGCGATCTTTCCACGCCTCATTAAGTAACTGAGTGCCACGATAGTTTGGATTCTGATCTGCAACCACTAGAAGATCAGGGTGAGCCGTAATCACTTCGTTGTCATGTGACATGAGAGTAATTGAACGGCGATCATCAAGAAGGCTCATGAGGTATTGAGACAGATTCTTTGGTGCATTGTTGAGTTCGTTGATCAGTAGCAAGCCACCCTCACGCACAATCTTTGTGATCGCGCCGTCAACCCACTTTAGTTTGCTGTCAGCATCAGGGAACAAGCCACCGATTAATTGTGTGAAGTCGATCGCTGAGTTACAAGGAACAGCGAAGAAGTTCATGTGTCGTTTTGATGCGTATGCAAGTGCCGAAGTTGTTTTACCAGTTCCAGCATCGCCTTCGATCAAGATGTTCATGTTGTGTGTTTGCGCGAAGTCGTACATGGCATCTTCTGTAACGCCACCGCTAAAGGTGCGTGGTATGTAGTGTGATGTCTTTTCCAATGTAGGAATGAACAGGGATTTGTTTTCTGTAGTCATGTGATGTTCCGTCTCTCTAGGTTAGTTTGTTTGGTAGTCGGTTGTAACTGCATCAGGATTTTTAACGATGATCTGTGATGCAAGGTAAAGATCATCGAGTTGTGTTGTTAACTCTTGAAACTCGTTGAAGATGTCGCATTCGATCTGAATGAGAGAATCGAGTTTTTCTTGTACTGATTGAAGTACGCCAATAATCTGTAGTGGCGCATCATTATCGATCGCATTATCAATCGACACATTTACCATTGTGTGAAGTAATCCGAGTTCATCGAGATTAAATTGGCTCACTAGATACCCCGATTCTTTTGTGAGAGTTCATGAAACAGGTTTTCAAGTAATACGCCAATAACGCCAGCGATGATCGCAATTAGAAAGATCGTCATTTAGTCCTCATCTCTATTTATCCATGCACTTAGGAATAATCCGTCAACGGCGTTGATCGCCGTAATAGTTGTTGAGTTACGAAATTGCACACCAGCAGGTAATTCAATTTCGAGATCGTATTGCTCATCGTTAACCGCCTTGATTGCCTCTTGAGCAACGGCGATCATGAATGAGGGTATTGGTGGATAGCAATTAGATTGAAAGTGAATTGCTAATTGTTGTTCGAGATCAATAACAAACTCACCGCTTGCTAATTCCTCTGCGTGTAGTCGACCCATGTTATGAAACCGCCCTTCGTACATAGTTTTGATGTTTTGATGTTGTTGTTGAGTATTTGCAGTTAGGCATAAACCAACCGCTATTAGAATGCCAAGCGATCGGTGTGCCGTATGAGTACACGATGTAATCAGGTCGATCTAATTTAAGTTGGTGACCAAACTCTTGTGGGATTCTGCCGTAGGTGTAATCGTCAGAGTCGAATGAAGTAACAATTCCGTAGAGATTGTTACCTGTGAATGCAATTCGTGATGCGATCAGATCGCCAGCCTTTTGATTAGAGGTGCGTGTAGTTGTCATTTATTTATCTCCTTGTACATTTTTAAGTTAATTAATTTTGTTATTGCAGTTTGTTTGTGTTGATCGCAAACTGCGATTCCGTTCATAATTGTTTCCTGATTAGTTTTTAACAGATTAGGAAACACGCTATTGGTTTTTTCTTTAGAACAATAGTCGCAATAGAACCTCATTTATTTATCTCCCTTACATAGTCTGCAAATAAGTGCAGGTTGATCATCAAGTTTTACGAACCACAGATCGGTTGAAGGTTGTACGCAGATCGCGCACTTAAGAGTGATCGTCATTTATGCCCCACTTCTTGATTGAAGATCGAATAAGAAACTTTCGTTGCGTTCATAAGTTTGTTCTACAGCGCACTTATGTCCATACGAAATAGTTATGTAGTTCCCACTTTTAGTTGAAACTGTTTTTGGGTCTGCCAAATACCAGTTGCCCTTTTTAGACTGACACCATACGAGATTGTGTTTATTGCATCGATTACAGGTTGCAGTCATTTACTTAACCACCTTTACGATGTCGAGTTGTTTGATGAAGTCGAGTGTGTAGTTATCTGACTTTGTTGAGTAGAAGCGAGTTCCGTCATTTAGTAGTAGATCAATAGCGATCTCAGTAATACGACCACGAGCAACGATGTTGCCCTTTGCATCAATGAATGTTTGTTGTTTCATTTTTTATTCCGTTTCCTTTTGTAGTTACTAGTGGAATTGAATACATCGAGTTATGTATTCATAGCGATCGATCATCAAGACAATTCGCTGATTGTTTATGATGATCGATCACTATTAACACATAAGCAGAAGTGCTGATCGTTTTTGTTGTAACTAGTTTCAATGTGCAATCGGTTGGATTGATTACCACCTGCACTCACTAGTAGAGACATTCCGTCACTAATTACATGACGATCTCCACACTTCGTTCCCTAAGCCCGACTGCTGTTCACAATCAGTTTCCTGATCGTTGATTCACATTTATTTTGTAGTGCGCTCTGCTCGTTTATTTATTGTGATCGCTCGTTACTAGTCGAATGGATTTCGATTTAGTAAGTCATCGCGTAAATAAAGTCATCGCATTAGATTCTTATCGTGCGTTACTTTTTTTATGTGAATGTAACTCAATAGTTATTTCATACTTACATCGCATGGCTTTGTAATCACTCGTTAAATTGTTGAAAGACAATTACAAGATCAGAAATAGCATTGAATCGCAGTTTCTTAGTCACTATGAATAATAAATAAATAAATTGATCGTCACGCAAGTACTGTCCACTAAGGGAAATCTTTCGCAGGTTGCTACACCGATGTTTATTTATTATTAAATTATTGTTAAAGCCTGTTGCCAGTTTTAACGATTCGCTTTTTTCACTTTGAATGATTCGCTGATCTGCCCCTAGAGGATTCTGAGATCGGCGGTCACACATCGAGTGCGCTACTGAGAGAATTAAAGCACATCTGTCCGACAAGTTGGTACAACCTAATAAGAGAGGTAAAGCGCGAGTTCGATCAAGAAACCGCACCTCACAGGCTAGGCGTAGAGACACGATCGCCCCATGAATAGGGTTCTTATTCCAGTATTGGGGGTAAAGCCCTGAGAGAGCCCATAGAAGGCGAATTAGAGGGATTGAGCGTGAGATCGCCTGATCGAGATTGAGCGTGAGATGTGTCGTGGGTCACATTGTTTTTAACATCGATCTCGACTGTCTAGCCGTAACCGAGTTAGTCCGAAGTAACTCACCAAGATCGCTAGTGCCAAGTAACTCGCAAGGCGGAAGTTGAAAGTTCAATTAGTTACAGCAGGGATTCGGCGCAGGGATTTTTTTCCAGTAATGACAGAGAGATCAATTAACACAATTAATGCCAAGAGAGAGTAAGTGTTATGGAAGGGAGATAGATGTGTATCCAGTATCAGAGTTACTAAGTGATCAATCAATAGCCAACGTAGCAACATGGCTGATTGAGTACGACAACGTTGTACAACGTAACAACAGCAACAAGTAAATAGATGTAGTCACGTTGCTATCTACCAACAGGTGAACGCACCAATGAATGCCAATACCAATAGGCAGTTGGAATCGATAGCAACGTGATCACATCGCTATTACCTGATCACATCTTGCAAAGATGACTGACAGGTTGGTGGTATGCACACAGACAATCGTGATCAAAGTGCAGTAGCCGAAATGATTACGTCACCAAAATTGTCACCACATCGTTGGTACAACCTGATAACAAAGCGTGTGTTAACAACATCGCACCTGATTAGTAGTCAGGTGATTAAGTAAACATCAAAAATAATTAGTACCCCCACCCTTAAGTCACGATCGCACGCAGAGCAGCCAGGTGAGAGCCATGATTGAGGGGTTTAGGCTGAGGCAGTAGCCAAAATAAGCCACAATAACTACATGACTATGGATCCAGAAAGCCTTAACGCTGCTCACGATACCGAGCGAAAGTTCCTCGAAGACCTTGGGTCTGTAGGGATTGCCCCC